>OLNE01001221.1_pt1 | contig 19278 bp, 13 predicted proteins | sample 1672431 | NCBI WGS metagenome assembly OLNE01 (sample SAMEA3136685, study PRJEB25190) | human gut metagenome | reverse complement strand
TCTTTACGATTCCCATCTATCACTGGGTGGCGCGTGCGCTCGATGGTGATTGGGCGCGCGGGGATATTCAGGTTGGTCCGGCGTCGGTGGCGATCAAGGCCCAGGGGAAGGATGCTTCTGCGGAACCTGATGCTGACGTGGCTACCACGACCACCGCTGAGCCATGTGCCAAAGAGGGTGACGAATGATGAAGCTTTCGCATGAATCCAAGGTACGCCTGGGTGTTGGCATCGGAGCGTTTGTGCTCATTGTTGGGCTTGTCTTTGGCGTTTCGCGGACATTGATTCATTTTGATGGCCCGTGGGATCTCGACGATGTTGTATCCGGCCTGTCTGGTATGGACGATGTGGTGGACGAGGGCGATCTTTTGGATGACGGTAACTATTCCGCTCAGCCTCAGCAGCTTTCGAGCGAAACCTTTGATGCCGACGCGTTCACATCGCTTGACTTGGACGTGACGTCGGGCACGGTCGAGGTCAAACGTGTCTCTGGCGGACCAGTACGTGTCATCGAAAGCGGGCACGTTGCAAAGGGGACGTCTGCTTCCGATGCCGCCACTCAGAATCTGGCCAAGATTGAGGGCTCTACACTCAAAATTAGCCAGTTCGACTGCGATGACGAGCGCGCCCATGACCGTAAGGTCACCATTGAACTGCCGCGTGAGCTTGCCGATAACATGATAGGCATTACGGCAAACGTGGGGTTGGGAGACCTGACGGTCGCGGACATTGCGTGCCACGACTTTGATTTGACGTTGGACTCGGGAGACGTCGCGTTTACGGGCACCGTGACCGACACTCTGAATGCCGAGGTCGGTTTGGGCGATGCGACGTTCGAGCTCTACCAGGCCCCCGCGAAGTCGATGGACGTGAGCGTGGACTCGGGCGATGCGGAGATAACGGTTCCGAACTCTACGGGCTTTAAGGCGAGCCTCACCGTGGGCAGCGGTGACTTCGAGAGCGATTTCCTTCCGCTTGGCTACGATGGCGAGACCATATTGAATCCTGAATTCGACAACGGTGATAAGTCCGCCACGTATTGTTTTAAGGTTGGTTCGGGCGACATGTCGTTTGATTCGGAGTAGCGGGCCAGACGAAGGCCTAGGCGAAGATATAGATGCGCCGTTTGATGGAGGCGCCGGGGCCGAGGTCGGCTCCGGCGCCTTTGCCTTTACAATGGGGGCATGGAACAGATTATTTTGAACATACTTGAGCGCCTGCGCCGCGGTGAGACCGTCGACGATCAAGTGCTCGTCAAACTGATACATGCCGAGGCACGCCGCGAGGGTGCCGATAAACGAATGCTCGCGAAGCGCCGCCTGCTGCCGTTTTACCAACGCGTCAAACGCGAGGACAACGAGCGATGGTCCGCGTGGAATGTCACGCCCGAGCTCGAGCAGTGTCTGATGCAGGTCCTGCGTATGAAGCCGCGCCGCACGGCCTCGGGCGTGGCGACCATCACTGTTATCACCAAGCCCTGGCCGTGCTCGGGCAATTGCCTCTTTTGTCCCAACGACCTGCGCATGCCCAAGAGCTACCTGCATGCCGAGCCCGCATGCGCCCGTGCGGAGCAAAACTGTTTTGATCCGTATCTGCAGGTGAGTGCGCGCTTAACGGCGCTCACGCAGATGGGACATGCTACCGACAAGATCGAACTCATCGTGCTCGGCGGCACCTGGAGCGACTATCCGCGCGAGTACCAAATCTGGTTTGTGACGGAGCTCTTCCGCGCCCTCAACGACAACGCCGTGGCGGGTGTGGCGGCAAATCCCATGCTCGCAGACCCGGGCGCATCTACGCGCGAACGCGCAGCGGAGCTGCTGGAGCAGACCGATCCGCACGAGGTCCCGCAGGCGGTTCTCGACCGACGCGCGCGATATCGTGACCTTGGCGTCTCGACGGACGCAGAGGCGATTGCGCGCGGGGTCGCATCGTGGCAGCAGCGCATCGACGACATGTCCGATACAGATGCTACGTACAATCGCTGCGTGGCGAAGCTCTACGGTAAAAACTCCCCATGGGGAAGGGCGGCGGAGTTCCAGGTGGGAACGCTCGAGGAGCTCGAACGCCAGCAGCGTATCAACGAGACCGCCACGCATCGCGTGGTGGGGCTTGTGATCGAGACGCGTCCCGACGCGGTGACGCCGCAAGCATTGACGCTCATTCGCCGCCTGGGCGCCACGAAGATCCAGATGGGCGTACAGAGCTTGAACCAGCACATTCTCGACCTTAACGAGCGCGGCATCAGGCTCGAGCACATCGCCCAGTCGTTTGACCTGTTGCGCATCTTTGGCTTTAAGATTCATGCTCACGCAATGGCAAATCTTCTGGGCGCCACGCCCGAGCAGGACAAGCTTGATTACGTACGCCTTGTGAGTGAAGCTGCATTCCAGCCCGACGAGATCAAACTCTATCCCTGCGCGCTCATCGAGGGCGCGCGCCTTTGCGCGAGATACGAGGACGGCTCGTGGCGCCCCTACACGGAAGACGAACTGCTCGATGTCCTCGCCGACGACGTTTTGGCCACACCGGCATTCACGCGTATCTCCCGCATGATCAGAGACTTCTCTTCGGGGGATATTAAAGTGGGCAACAAGAAGCCCAATCTTCGCCAGTTGGTCGAGCTGCGCTTGGGCCAAGACCAGGCGGCGGCCCGTCGTGTCGAAGAGATTCGCTATCGCGAGATTGCCGGGCGCGAAGTGACCCTCGACGAGCTCCATCTCGATGTCGTGTCCTATAAGACCACCAATACAAGCGAGCGCTTCTTGCAATGGGTCGACGATGAAAACCGCATCGCCGGATTCTTGCGGCTCTCCTTGCCCAGCCAGGAGTATGTTCGTAAGCATTCTGCAGAACTTCCCGTGCATTTGGGTGAAGCGATGATTCGCGAGGTACATGTGTATGGTAAGGTGGCGCACCTGCACGCTGCGGGCAACGGGGCTCAGCATATGGGGTTGGGCCGTCGTCTGATCGAGCGAGCATGCGAGATGGCGCGCGAGGCGGGATATGAGCGCATCAACGTGATTTCGGCTATCGGAACCCGGGAGTATTATCGGACTCAGGGATTTGTCGATAACGGCCTCTATCAAACGCGGGAGCTGTAGCTATGGGGAGCTTGCAAAACAAGAGCGTGTCGACGGCGGTTGGTGTGGCGTTGGGCGCGGCGGCGCTTGGAGGCGCGCTGGCTGCAGGTGCGCGTTGCATCCAACTGGTGCGCACGCGCGCGGGTCGTGCCCGTGTCAAGGTGCTCAAGCTCGAAGACGGCTCCGAGGTGCGCGTGCTTGCCCAGGGAGGCGTCTTTCAGTCGGCTACGTATTTGGGAGAGCGCTGGTCGGAGCCGGTATTTGAGTACATTCGCGCCTTCGATACGATGTTTGAGGCCCTGCCGCAGATGAGGGCATGGTACGCCCATGGTATCGGTCGTGTGCTCATGCTTGGCGGTGGCGGGTTCTCATATCCCAAGGCGTTGCTTGCCACTCGCGACGACGTTTGGATGGATGTGGTCGAGGCCGATCCCGCTATCGTTCAGATGGCGCGTCGGTGGTTCTACCTTGACCGTTTGGAGCAAGAAGTAGGCCCGCGCTTGGGCATTTGTACTGAGGACGCGCGCGTGTATCTCGAGCGCATCTCCATGGAAGGCACAGAGCCTGTGCTTTACGACGTTGTGATTAGCGACGTTTTTGCCGGTGCAGATCCCGTGCGCAGCGTGGCGACGGTGCAGGCGCTACAGCGGGTGCGGGAACATCTCACCCCGGGCGGCCTGTATATGGCCAATATCGTCTCGCGCGACCACGGTACCGATATCTCGTTTTTGCGCGATGCGCTAGCGAGCGCACTGCGCGTTTTTGCGCATGCCAGTGTGATACAAACCACCGACGAGGAGTTGGGCGAAGAGGACAACTACCTGCTTATCGCCTCAGACGAGGACTACTCCTTTGCGGATGCTATCGCGTATGGAGAGGACTTTCCTGGCGAGCCGCTGTTCGATTAGGCAATCTTTGCGTGCCGAAGTGCAGCGGCGCCCGGCGTATTTGCCGTGCTTCCGGCTCTGGTCGCTTGAAGATTTCGCCGTTCTGCAGCCTGGGCGAAGCCAACGTTCCCTTAGGTGCCGCTCGCTTTTTGAGGTAGTTAAATTCAGACGATACGGTATGCTACTGCTGTTAAGTGCTCGCGTTTTTTGTGGGGGGTTATCGTGGCGCAGGAGCAGGACCGCTTCCGTCGACATGACGTTGAACTTCATTCTTCGTGCGACATTTCCCGTCGTGCGTTCATAGCAGGTCTTTTGGGCACCCTCGGTTGTGCGGGCGCCGCATCCCTTTCGGGCTGCGCGCTTCCGTTTGGCGCCGGTTCCGCATCCGGTCCCTCTGCCGCGGGAGCCATTGAGCCTCAGCTTGCAACGGTTTTTGATGGTGCGCAGTCGACCAAAAGCATTACCCTCATGATGGTGGGCGACATGCTCATCCATACGAGTGTGTGGAACAGCGGCCGCCGATCGGATGGAACGTACAATTACGATCACTTTTTCGCGAACTTGACCGATGAGTTTGCGAATAATGACATCGCAATCGTCAACCAGGAGACGATTCTGGGCGGCACAGAGCATGGCCTCGAAGATTTCCCTAACTTTAATAGCCCCCAGGAACTGGGTGACGCCGAGGCGAAGGCGGGCGTGGACGTAGCGCTTACAGCCACAAACCATGCTCTTGACCAGGGATTTGAAGGCATCAAATGGGATCTTTCCTATTGGCGCGATAAGCATCCCGAGATGGTGGTCCCCGGCGTGGCGGATAGCCAGGAGCTGGCAGACACCATCCATATTATCGAGCGCGGCGGCATCAAAGTCGCGCTGCTCAACTACACCCAGCATACAAACGGCATTCCGCTGCCGGATAGCGCTCCTTGGTGCGTCAAGAAGCTGCACCTGAGCGACCTGCCCGGCGATGTCAAGCGCGCACGCGAGGCGGGCGCCGACTTTGTGATCGCTTTCCCTCACTGGGGTACCGAGTATGTCTATACTCCCGACGAGACTCAGCTTGAGTACGGCCAGATTTTCCTGGATGCCGGTGTCGATGCGATTATCGGCACGCATCCCCACGTGCTCGAGAACGTCGATGTGAGAGACGGTGCCGACGGCAAGAAGGTTCCCGTGTTCTGGTCTTTGGGCAATTTTGTTTCCGGCCAGATCGAAAAGCCACGCATGCTGGGCGGTATGGCCAAGCTCACGCTGGAAAAGACCGGCGATGCTTGCAAGGTTACCGAGTATTCGCTTACGCCCCTGGTCACGCATCGTGCGCCTAATCCGTCTATGAGCGTCTACAAGCTTTCGGACTACACCGAGGAGCTCGCCTCGCAAAATGCGATTCGTAATGCTCCCGGTTGCGGCGATTTTACCCTGCAGTATTGCTATGACCTTGTGGGCCAGATCTTGGGCGAGGGCTTTGATGCGAACGAGGGAATCCTCAAGGGGACGCTCTAACGCCCGGGTGAGACGTTCGGGTCTCTTCGGGTGCGTATCAATGACGGTATCTTGCCAGTCGAGAGGGCACGATTGACGCCGTGCCCTTATCACTTGACGGGCCGTTATGCTCCCCAGGAGGCTACGCGACGACGCATACCCTCGATATCCAGCACGCCCTCGGCGAAGCCCTTGCGCACGAGCGATTCGGGCAGGAACTGGTCGTACTTGTTAAAGTACGGAACCTCGCCGGGGTAGACAAGCTCTATAGGGTCAAAGTCGCTCTGCGCGGCCTCGGCGCATACCTCATAGAACGTCTCCTCGTCGGCGTCCATGCGGAACTGCAAAAAATAGGGGCGCGAAGGATCGAGGCCCTTGAGGCCTAGCTCTTTTGCGCATTTGATTTTAAGCAGGCGCTCGAGTGCCAGGAATGCATAGCTTCCAAGCCAGGGGAACAGTGCCCAAGTGTCGCCGCCCAGGTTGATGAGCGGACGCTCGGTGACGCCTCCGGCCTGGGCCACATGACGTGCCTGCAAGAGGCGTGCGCGGGCATTGCCCATAAGGTATGGATAGGAGCTGGTTTCGCGCAGAACGCGGCGCATGCGTTCGAGCACGTGGGTGTTGATGTCTCCGGGGCAATCGCCAAAATAGGCGGGAACACGGCCTTTGACCTGCGTGCAGTACACCAGGCGGCGCTTGTGGTCCACCTCTTCGACAATCCAACAATGACCGGCAATGGCTATACGCTCGCCTGGCGGCGGCGGGTTGACGATGGTACCGAGCTCGGAGGATTCGCAGCGCACCGTGTACTCCTCGTTTTCTTGGAACACAGCGTAGAACTTGAATGAATTAGTAGTGCGCTCGCCCGTGATGCCCACGATGAGGCCACCGCGTTCCGTTTGTTCAATCTGGTCGGTCTCCAGCAGGTAATGGAGCAGGCAGCGTAGATCGTCTGCGGTCACGCGATGGAAGTACGAGAGCGTGAGCACACGACCCGCGAGCTCTGCGGGCGTGAGTTCACCGCAGGAGGCAAGCGTGGCCATAACCTGGTGATAGAGCAGGCTATAGGGAAGGCGGTCGAGTTGCGGGGGCTCGACCCAGCGCTCTTCCAGGTAGAGTTGCACGAGCGCTATACCCTGTAGGAGCTTCCAGGGGATAGTTTCGGGCAACATCGAGCGCGGTTCGGGCTGCTCTTCGCGTATTACGAAGTGCATCTCGGGCGGGAGGTCGCGTCGGCCGGTACGACCCATGCGCTGAAGGAACGAGCTTACGGTAAAAGGCGCATCGATCTGGAAAGCGCGCTCCAAGCGGCCGATGTCGATACCCAGCTCAAGCGTGGCGGTGGTGACGGTGGTGAGTGCCAGCTCCTCGTCGCGCATGGCCTCTTCGGCGGATTGACGATATGAAGCCGAGAGGTTGCCGTGATGGATAAGGAATCGATCGGGTTCGTGCATGGCTTCGCAATACTGGCGAAGAAGTGTGCACACGCCCTCGGCTTCCTCGCGTGAGTTCACAAAGACCAGGCACTTGCGTCCGCGCGTATGCTCAAAGATGTATCCGATACCGGGGTCGGCATCTTGCGGGGCGGTATCGCTCGGCGCCATAAGTTCTTGTTGAGCGGCAGGCGGAATGGAGACGTCTGCGGCGTTGTTTCCCGTCGTATCCCGAGCGGGGTCTTGTACATGTGGAGGTTCCTGTCCCGCGGTTTCCTTGCGGGCAGTCGAAGCAGCGAGTTCGCGTGGCTCGGCGCCTGGGTTGTATGCACGCGCAAGAACGTTTTCTACCGAGGGGGCGCCTGCGGGCAGCGTTTCGACCGATATGACCTCGGCGGGCTGAGGGTCTGTCGAGATGGTAAGACGCTCTGTGGCCTGTGGGCCTGTAATGTAAAAGTGATCCATGGAGAGGCGCCAGGTGCGGCGCGGCTCATCAAAGCGGGGGATGATGGTGCCTCGTCCGGTGCCCGCAGCCAAGAAATCGCCCGTGCGCTCGGGGTCGCCCATCGTGGCGGAAAGGCCGATACGCCGTGGATTGACGCCCGCCATGGCGGAGAGGCGCTCGATGAGGCAGAGTGTCTGACCACCACGATCGCCGCGCAGCAGGGAGTGGACCTCGTCGATCACGATGAATCGCAGGTCGCCAAAGAGGCGCGAGATGGCAGAGTGCTTATGCAGCAGCAATGCTTCGAGGGATTCGGGCGTGATCTGCAGGATACCGGAGGGGTTTTGTAGCAGCTTGCGCTTGTGCGAAGCGGCGACGTCTCCGTGCCAGTGCCATACCGGGATATCGGCCTGGTCGCACAGGTCGTTTAGGCGATAGAACTGGTCGTTGATAAGAGCCTTGAGCGGGCCGATGTACAGGGCGCCCACGCTTGCCGGCGGGTCTTCGGAAAACAGCGTCAAGATGGGGAAGAATGCCGCTTCGGTTTTGCCCGAAGCGGTGCTTGCGGTGAGCAGCACGTTTTCGTTGGTATTGAAAATGGCGTCCGCCGCCGCCACCTGGATGGAGCGGAGGCTCTCCCATCCGTTTGCGTAGATAAAATCCTGCACAAAGGGCGCAAAACGATCGAATGCATTCATGGTTAGAGCCTCCTTTCCGGTGGTGGGGTTTGCTTGCTACAACGTGAACTCGGCAAAGGGCGCGGCACCCGCGTCCCCATTGCCGCCGTCTCCCGTGTTGCTTGACGCAGCGGGAGTGCCGGCGCCCGCGATTGCCCCTTCATCGCGCAGCAGGGCCGCGATGTCGACATCTGGGTTTTGATAGGCGATATCCAGCAGCTCAATAAAGTCGCGGATCACCTCGCGCGGTGTGAGGTGCGTGTCTGCCCCCACACGACCAAACTCGATCTGCAGGAAGGCAGCGAGGTCCTTGTCGGTGATAGTGTCTTCGTAGCCAAAGTAGCCCGCGTGAATCTGGCCGAGCTTCTCAATCAATACCAGCAGTTCCTCATAGGTGAGGGGGTGCAAGCGAATGATGGGGGCCAACATGTCGCGCATGTCCTCGCGCGCAAAACGCCCCTGCGTAAGACGGCTGCGAAGGGCCTCGTAGCTAAAGACGCCGCGGCGGCGATCTTCGATGGAGGTAGGCGTGCCGCCCATGATGATGCCCAGGTGGTGCGCCTTGCCCTGTAGGGTATCGTTGTACATGGTGAGAATCTTCTCGTAGTTGTACTGGCGCGTGATGGCGTTGGGGATCTTGTAGAGGTTCACGAGCTCGTCGATCATGACGATGAGACCCTTGTATCCGGCACCAACGAGGAAACGCGCGAGCAGCTTGACGTAGTCGTACCAATCGTCGTCGGTGATGATGGTCGAAGTTCCCAGGTCGGCCTTGGCTTCGGTTTTGGTGCGATATTCGCCGCGCAGCCAGCGGGCGACGCAGCTTTTTACCTCGTCGTCGCCTTCGAGGGTCGCGGTGCGATAGCGCGTGAGCATGCGCGCGAAGTCGAATCCGTGGACCATCTCTTCAAGCTCGTCAAGCTGTGCACGCATCTGCGATTCGTCATTGTCACCCGCGTCTTCGCTCGCGCGAATATCGAGCGTCGAGGCGACCCAGCGGTCCAAGATGAGGTTGAGGGCGCCGCCTTCGGGGCGCGTCTTGGTGGAGAGGTTGCGAATGAGCTCGCGGTAGGTGGCAAGCCCCTGGCCTTGGCCTCCCTGCAGGCGCCGCTCGGGGGAGAGGTCGGCGTCGGCAACTACAAAGCCCTCGCCCATGGCATGCGTGCGGATGGTCTGCAGCAAGAAGCTCTTGCCGGCGCCGTAGCGTCCAACCAGGAAGCGGAAGCTTGCGCCGCCATCGGCAATGAGGGAAAGATCGGTTAAAAGCGCGCGAATCTCGGTCTCGCGACCTACGGTGATGTAGGGCAGGCCGATGCGCGGCACGACGCCGCCTTTGAGCGAGTTGAGAATCACGGCTGCCACGCGTTTGGGTACACGCGGCACGGTATTGGACAAATCGGTCATGCGAGTATCTCCTCCACGTCTTCGCGGTAGTCTTCGATGATCTGCGGACCGTCTGGTCCGTACTCGATTGCGGTATCTCCAAGCAGGTCGAACAGGGCCTCGTTGATGGCGTCGACCATCATATCTTCGCTTGTGGACACGGCGGATAGCGCGTGCGTGCGGGCGGCTGTGTCCGATGCGAGAAGGGCAGTCAGGTATTGGGTCTGGTTAGCATCGAGGGGGCGCGAGGTGTCGTTGCCCGATGCGGGGTCGGTGACGGTGGGTGTGAGGCCTTTCGCACCGGCGCCGAAGGGTGTAGCTGCGGCAGCGCTGGCGAGTGGAGACGCGGCCTTTGTCGAGCACGCGGCGATATTCTGCGCCGTTTCGGGCAGATGGGGCTGCTGCGAAATGTCCGCCGCGGGGCTATCGTTGCGCACGGGCTCGTCCGCTTTATCTGCAGCTGCCGTTGATTTGTCGAGCATTGCTTCGGCAGGCAATGACTCGACAGATGACGTGCTGCTTGTGGCGGTTTCGTTTGCGCCGATACCCTCGTCACGCTCCTCGTCGATGAGCAGCGCCTCGCGCACTTCGGCTGCGGCGTTTCGAATCTTATGCAGACGAGAAAGGTCGATAGTAATCTCGACGGGGCGATGCGCGAGTGCCCAGGCATGGCGTTCGGATACCTCGCGTTCGATCATCTTCGCTATGTACTTGGGGACGTCGCTCTCCTTGAGGGGATGGGCATAATCCCAGGCTTCGCGCATGGCGTAATCGACCGCTCGCATAACCGAGCCGAGCTTGGGGTTGCGCGCTCGTCCTCCTCGATACTTTTGACAGCTCCAATAGCCTTTCTGGCAACGATAGCGATGAGCTTCGTCCAGCTCATAGTCGCAATCGGGATGCTTTTGGGGGTCGAAGAAAACCGCCGAGGCAAACATCGTGTAGGGGAGCGAGATGTTCTCGCCAAACAGACTTTCGATAAGGGGAAGCTTGCGATGCTTGGCGTAGTGCTCCGCCAGACGCAGGTAGACGGCGCATGCCACGTGGCGAAGATCGTCGTAGTGGTCCTTGGCGAATTTCGAGTTGGCGATGCGATAGGTTGAGAGCGTGTCGATGGCGCGGAAGAGAGGCTCTTCGACTTCGGGGTTCGGCGGCATGAGGATCGGGACGCCGCCACGGGCGGACGTGTTTTGTTGGGGAGTCTGTTGTTCGGCTATGGCTTGCGCGTGTCTGAGCGCGATAAGCGCGCGGTCGAACTCGAGGGTGCGGCTGTCTTCCAAAAGCGATGCCGGCAGGTTGTGATAGACAACATAGTCTGCCAACCAGACGCGGACGTAGCGGTCGAGCTCGGGGGCAAAGGTGCGGTAGGTCTCCCAAAAAGACTTGATGGCCCGAAAGCCGTCTTGCGCGTCGGCGCAACCGATACCGCAGAGCAGCTCGTAGAGGTAGACAAAGGCAAAGGAGAGCGAGGTTTCCTCCACGTTGCCGGCACGTACCTGTGTACGCCAGGTAAAGTAGCCGCGAAGCTGCCGGTCGCTCATGGCGTTGTATGTGGGCGAGTAGGCTTTGAAGGTTCCCTGGTAGGGACAATCGTCTTCGAAATCGGCCATGAGGGTTGCTTGAAGGTAGAAAAACTCATCCTCGCTAAGCCACCGTCCGCGCCCGCCGTTGGCACCTTCTTGCCAGCGCGAAATGGCGCGCATCTCGCGGTAGCGGTCTGGCATATACGAGGACATCTGGCGCCCTGTGAAGATGATGGGTTCGTCGTTGTAGCGCGTCGAAGAGAAATGTGAGCTTTTATGGATGCGCTCGTCGGCATGCAGTTTTGCAATGAGCGCATTGATGTCTCTATCCATGTTTTCGAGTGTCACGGACGCCCCCTCTCTTCGTTTAGGCTAGCTAATCATCATAGCACAGAAGCAAACAGATGTTCGTTTCTGTGAGGAGCTCTGTAAGGAGATGGGTATGGACCTGCAGATAGGCAGAGGCGGCGGGCCGCGGCGACGTCGCACGCGGCGCTCCGACGCCGGGTGCATCCAGCTGCAGGGCCTCGTTCGAGTTCCTGGCAGAGTTGTTGACTTTCTCGACGTCGCGCGGCGCGAATGTGTGGCGGTAATTCGTTCATTTCTGATTGAGTGGCGGCTAAACGTGCATCTAAGACTCATTTTCGACGAAAAGATGCTTCAAAAACCGCCATTCGTTTGGAAATGCGCGAAAAGCCGCCAGTCGATTTGAAGCGCTGCCGCGGGAATGCGCGAAAAGCCGCCACTTGTCTGTGGGTGTTGTCTTTTTGGTGTCACGCGGTCGATGCACACCGATCGTTACGTCGTCTTTTGGCGCGCTACGCGGTGCCGTGGAGGGTGCGAAATCACGACGCCGTGGTGGCTTGCGAAATCACGACACACAGTCCATGGTGCCGGCGCATGAAAAAAAGGGCGCGAGCCAATATGACCCGCACCCCAATCAAGACGAGATGCTCCACTGTGGTCCACGTCTCAAGCAAGATGAAACGCTCGGCGAGAGATACTCGCGCGCTCGCCTTTACGCGGCCTCTTCGAACTGCGAGTTATATAGCTCGGCATAGAAGCCACCGCGAGCGAGGAGCTCCTCGTGGGTGCCTTCCTCCACGATATCGCCGTCGCGCAGGACAAGGATGACATCGGCATTGCGAATCGTGCTCAGACGATGCGCGATCACAAAACTCGTGCGTCCTTCCATAAGGGTATCCATGGCGCGCTGGATGAGTTCCTCGGTACGCGTATCGACGTTTGAGGTTGCCTCATCCAAAATCAGCGCGGGGCGGTCGGCAAGCACCGCGCGGGCGATGGTCACAAGTTGACGCTGGCCCTGGGAGAGGTTTGTTCCCTCCTCGTTGATCATGAAGTCGTAGCCGCCGGCGAGCGTATGGATAAAGTGGTCGCAGCGCGCTGCCTTGGCTGCCGCTTCGACCTCTTCGTCGGTGGCGTCGGGGCGTCCATAGCGAATGTTCTCGCGGATCGTGCCGTTGAACAGCCACGTGTCCTGCAGCACCATGGCGAACTGCTCACGCAGGGCCGCACGGTCCCAGTCGCGTACGTCGACACCGTCGACACGCAGGCTACCGCCGTCAACGTCGTAGAAGCGCTGGAGCAGCTTGATGAGCGTGGTCTTGCCGGCACCCGTGGGGCCGACGATCGCCACGGTCTGGCCGGGCAGGGCATCGCAGGTGAAGTCGTGAATGATGGTCTTGTCGGGCGAGTAGCCAAACTTGACGTGCTCGAACTCCACATGCCCCTGGCGCTTCTCGGGAATCTGAGGGACTGCGGCCTGCTCCTCCTCGGGCGCCGCCAAAAACTCGAAGACGCGCTCGGTGGCGGCTGCCATGGATTGCATCGTGTTGCTCACGTTGGCGAGCTGCTGCACGGGCTGGGTGAAGTTGCGCACGTACTGAATGAAGCTCTGGATATCGCCCGGGGTGGCGTTGCCCGTGAGCGCGAGCTGCGCGCCCACCACAACTACGGCCACGTAACCCATATTGCCCACCAGGCTCATGAGCGGCATCATCAAGCCGGAGAGGAACTGCGAGCGCCAGCCCGAGATGAACAGACGGTCGTTTTTCTCGTCGAACTCGGCTACGGAAGCATCGGCGCGGTCGAACACCTGGATGACGTTTTGACCGGCGAAGTCTTCCTCGATAATGCCGTTGACAGCGCCGAGGACCTGCTGCTGCTCACGAAAGTATGGCTGCGAGAAGTGCATCATCACGCCCATGATCACGGCAGCGACCGGCAGCGTGACCACGACGACGCCGGTGAGCGGCAGGCTGATGGATAGCATCATCACGAGCACGCCGATAATCTGCGTGATGGAGGTGATGAGCTGCGTCACGGACTGGTTGAGGCTTTGCCCCAGCGTGTCGACATCGTTTGTGATGCGCGAGAGCACGTCGCCCTTGCTGTGTCCGTTGAAGTAGCTCATGGGGATGACGGTGATCTTCTGGGCGATCTCCTTGCGCATGCGATAGCAGATCTTTTGCGTGACGCCTGTCATGAGCCAGCCCTGGACGAGGTTGCATGCGGAGCTAGCGAGGTAGAGACCCAGCAAGAGCAGCAGCGTCTTGCCGATCCAGTCAAAATTGACTGTACCGGTGCCTTGGACCTTGGCGACAAGGCCCTCAAAGAGCTTGGTGGTCACCTGGCCCAAGACCTTGGGGCCCACGATGTTGAAGATGACCGAGGCCATGGCGAAGGCGGCGGCAAAGAAAACGGCCACTTTGTGGCGACCCACATAGCTCAAGAGCTTGAGCATGGTGCCCTTGAAATCCTTGGGCTTTTCGACCACGCGGCCGGGTCCGCGCCTGCCCATGGGGCCTGCCTGCCGTGCTTGGCGCTTGGGCGCCTCGGTTTTGCTCATCTCGTCGGCCATTAGCGGACACCTCCTTCCTGAGCGCTGCCATCCATGACGGCGGCGATTTCATCTTCACTGAGCCCGAGCTCCCGTGCGGAGAGCTGCGACTGGGCGATTTCAAGATAGGCGGGGCAGCGGCGCAAGAGCTCCTCGTGCGTACCTTGACCCACGACCGCGCCCTCGTCGAGCACGATGATCTGGTCTGCATGCATGATCGTGGCGATGCGCTGGGCCACCACGACGAGCGCTGCGTCCTTCTGGGTGCGTGCGAGCTCTTCGCGCAGCAAGGCGTCGGTCTTGTAATCGAGCGCGCTGAACGAGTCGTCGAAGACCACGACCTCGGGGCGCTTTGCCAAGGCGCGTGCGATGGAGAGGCGCTGGCGCTGGCCGCCGGAGACATTAGATCCGCCCTGGCTGATTTCTGAGGCAAAGCCGCCTTCGCGTTCCTCGATGAAGTCGCTGGCCTGCGCGATGCGGGCCGCTTCGCGCATGTTCTCGTCCGTCACGGATTCGCCGGCGAACTTGAGGTTCGATTCGACGGTGCCGGAGAAGAGCATGCCCTGCTGGGGGATATACCCCACGCGGCGACGAAGCTCGGAGAGCGGAAGATCGCGCACGTCGATGCCATCGAGCAGAATCTGGCCGCCAGTGACGTCGTACAGGCGCGGAATAAGCTGTACAAGCGTCGACTTGCCCGAACCCGTGGAGCCGATGATGCCAAGCATCTGGCCGGCGCGTACGGTAAAGCTCACGCCGCCGATGACGTCCTGGCGAGCATCGGGGTACTGGAAGCTCACACCGCGGAATTCAAGCTGCCCGTGAACGCCGTCTGCTGCAGGGAGCTTGGGGGTCCGGGGCTCTTTGATGGAGCTCTCGGTGGCGAGCACCTCGTCTACGCGTTCGACGGCGACCTCGGCGCGCGGCAGCATGACCGAGACCATGGTCAAGATCATGAACGCCATGACGATCTGCATAGTGTAGGAGATGAACGCCATCATGTCGCCCACCTGCATGACGCCTTCGCTCACGCCGTGACTGCCTGCCCAAACGATAAGGATGGTGACGCAGTTCATGACAAACATCATGAGCGGCATCATGAAGCTCATGGCGCGGTTGGTGAACAGCTGCGTTGTCATGAGGTCGCACGACGCTTCGTCAAAACGCTCGAGCTCATGCTTTTGGCGGCCAAAGGCGCGGATGGGCATGATGCCGTCGAGAATCTCTCGGGCAACGAGGTTCACACGGTCCACGTACTTTTGCATCTTCTTGAACTTGGGCATGGTGAGGCCCATGAGCACGCCCACGACGGCGGAGACCGCGATGACTGCCACGCCGATAGTCCACTCCAGGCCGGTGTGGGTGGCGAGCACGCGCATAACGGCCACGATGCCCATAATCGGCGCCATCATGACCATGCGGATAAAGAGCGTGGTTGCCATCTGGATCTGTTGGATATCGTTGGTGCAGCGCGTGATGAGCGATGCCTGGCTAAACTTGCCCACTTCGGCAGGCGAGAAATGCATGACCTTGTCGAAGGTCTTGCGGCGCAGGTCGCGCGCGATGGTGCAGGCGGTGTGCGAGGCGACGGCGCCCGTGAGGATAGTCGCCACAAGGCTTACGGCGCACAGGGAGAACATCTTGACGGACGTGCTTGCAAGATAGGAGTTTTGAACATCGCTCAGGGAGATGCCCTGTGCCTCGTACTCTTGCTGCACATAGGTGATGGCGCGCTGCGTGACAATGGATCCGCCCATGGAGCCCATCTCGTCGGCCATCTTGTTGGCGCCCTCGACGAGCTTTGAGCGCTCAACAAGGCCTCCCTCGACAGCAATACGCATGCTCTTCATGGTGATCTTGCCGCCGTCGGTATCGATCTGCTCTTGCATCTTTGCCGCCGCCTGTGCCTTTTGCTGCATGGCGGCAAGCTCCTCGGGGGTCATGGTTGCCATCTGCTCGGGCGTAGGCGCGGATATGGCGCCGCCTTCGTTCGAGCCCTCGTTGCCATCGGTCATATCTTCCATGGAGCTGGCGTCGATACCCTGCTCGAGCGAGAGCGCAACGGTTTCGGGCAGGCTCATGATGCTCGTGAGTTTGCCTTCTTCTGCACGATCCTCTTCGGAGCCGATGTAGGTTCGCACGCCGTTTTTATCCGCCTTGCTGTATGCGTCCTCAACTTGTTTGGCGTCGCCTTTGGTCATGAAGAGTTCAAGGTCCGAGAGGGAATCGTCGCGAATGGTATTGGGCACCGGCGAAGTGATGCCCCCTTGCTGGATGCCCACGTCGACGATCTCACTCATGAAGCTGGGCAGCGCTAGGTCGGCGTTACAGCTGATGACAATCAAGCCGATGGCGACAATCAGCGCCAGGATGTGGTTTTTGAAGAGCTTGATGATGCGCATACGCGGCCTCCTTTCTTAGTTGTTGGTCGTTGGTGTATCGGAAAAGCCATCTTTTGGCTTGGGGTTTTCGCTATAGAGGATTTCGCGCAGGCGTGTTCCCTGGTTCTTCTCGATGATTTCGTTCATGCGGTGGATGAGGCGTACGAGCTCATGGGCATCGTCGGGGCCGAGTTCGGCAAGAAACTCTCCGGTTTTGCGATTGGAGAGCTCACGTTTTTCTTCTATGCAAGCAAGCCCGTGCTCCGTGATCTTGACAATCACGCGGCGACGGTCGGCTTTGTCGGGCTCGCGAGTCACCCAGTCTTTAGCTTCAAGATTGCGCAGGATGTTTGCAACGCGCGGCGCAGAGACCCAGGCACGGTCGGCAATCTGGGAAGGGCTGAGCTCTCCGTTTGCAAGCATGAGCGCGCGCATGACGGCCATCTCGCCCGAGACGGCATTGCTCACGCGCGTCGACATGAACCGGTGCATCGAGCTGAATTCGCCGATAAGCTGCCGTGCGAGCTTTTCGTATTCGTCTGCCACGTCAATTCCTTAACACTAGAAACAATTACGGGGGATAACAATACCCCTACCGACTTTTGATATACGGTTTGATGCGGAATCTTCAAATTATCGGAGAGGGCTGGCGGGATCTTGTTGAATGTTTTGGCAGGTAAGCGTGGCTGGTATGGATTCGATTGATTATCGCTATCGGTGCCAGATTGCCTGGTGAAGACGAAGCATCGAAGGAAGGCCCGGCTGTGCGCAGATAAGGTCGCAGGGGTCTTCGTGTCCAATGGAGCGCATTGCCTTATCGAGGGGCTCGTCCAGGCGCGCGGCACAGACGAGCAAATCGATCGCCTTCGAGATGGGGCGGCGATGGGTGCCGAGGCGCGGAAGACGGTACAGGCGCTCGAAAGTGTCGGCACCGCCAAGGAGCAGCGCGCCTCCCCAGTTTGCGCCCATCCTCTCGATGTCAGGCCGCAGCGCGGCAAGCGCCTGGCGGTCGCTCGCACTCGGAGCGGCATCGCCATAGGCAACGACGTATATAAGCGGCTCGTTGGAGCGGGGGATGCTCTTGACGATATGTTCGATTGCTTCGCTGAGCATACCTGTATGGGCGTCGTTGGTCGAAAGGGGTCCCACGAGCACGAGTGAAGACGGCTCCGCCTGCCGCGTCGTTTCCTGCCATGTTTTGAGCTCCGCCAACTCGACTTTTGGTGCTTGTGTTGCAGAGAGACGGGAGTAGGCGGCAACGGCGTCGGCGAAGTCACGGGCGATAGCACGGGAAATGCGCAGTTGCTTCGCTGCGACGGCGGGCTCGGCGCTGCTGTCGTAGGCGGATAGCACGATGATACGGCGTTGGGTTTTATCTCTCATCTTGCCTTCCTTCCTGGGCTCTGGCGGTTCCGGCTCCCCTTGGGTCGCGAATCAGTCCTTTTGCAGGAAAATGCCTACTGCACAAACTCGTCCGGGTGGACTATTCTGTAACGGCTCAAATGATACTCGGATTGGATCGCCATGCCGCGCTCTCTGAACACATCGCTCGTGAGGCTCAAATCCTCGGGCATTCGCCGCATCAACGCCCTTGCAGCCCAGCACCCAGGTTGCATCGCGCTTGCTCTTGGCGAGCCCGAGTTCGATACGCCGCAGGAAATTCGCGACGAGGTGACTCGCGCCCTCCAGCGTGGCGAGACCCATTATCCGCCCAACAACGGAACCCCGTTCTTGCGCAGGAGCATCAGCGAGTATATGTCTGCCCAGGGTTTTGATTACGCTCCGGACAATGTCATCGTGACCGATGGCGCCACCGAGGCGCTGCATGCGACCTTGCTCGCGATGCTCGAGCCCAACGACGAAGTCATCATCCCCACGCCCGCCTTTGGCCTGTACGAATCCATCGTGCGCGTGAACCATGCCTTCCCGGTCTTTCTGGACACGGCGCGTGCGGATTTCCAGATTGATGAGGATGCCCTACGCGACCGCGTGACGCCGGCGACCAAAGCCATTGTCATTTGCTCGCCCAACAATCCCACCGGCTGCATCTTCAATGCGGCTTCGCTCGATGCCGTGGCGCGTGTCGCTGCCGAGACGGGCATCTACGTGATCTGCGACGATGTGTACAACCGCTTGGTATACACAGACGGTTACGAGCGTTTTGCGCTGCGCCATCCGGAGCTGCGCGAGCAGACCGTGGTGGTCGATAGCTTCTCCAAGCCCTGGGCCATGACCGGTTGGCGTATCGGTTGGCTTGCCGCCGACCCTTCGCTTGCCGTGCAAATCGCGAAAGCGCATCAGTACATGGTGTCGTCTGCTGTCTCGTTCGAGATGCCGGCGGCAGCGGCTGCGCTCTCGGTGGATCCCGCTCCCATGCTCGAGACGTATCGTGCTCGTCGCGCACGCGTCCTTGCAGCGCTCGAGAAGATGGGTCTTTCGGTGGTGGAGCCCGCCGGCGCCTTCTACGTCTTCCCCTCCATCAAAGGTACGGGTCTAACGTCTGAGCAGTTCTGCACCCGAGCCATCGAGGAGGCCGGCGTAGGCCTGGTCCCCGGTTCGTGTTTTGGCAGCGAAGGGTACGTACGTCTTTCTTACTGTGTTTCCGACGAAGACCTCGACGAGGGCCTGCGCCGCCTGGATCGCTTCGTGGCAGGGCTGTAGCTAGTCGAGTGGGTATAGCCCTGCCTGTCCGTGGTCGGGTACTGCGGTTTGGCTAGATTCCGCACGCAAAGAAACGTCCAGTGGACGTTTCGTCTTGCGCAGGACTTGACCGAAGCCAAACCGCAGTGGCCGGACGTGGGCAGGCAGGGCATCCTGGTGGAGATGCGCTCCGCTTTTGTCCTCTTTGTGCGCAACTCGTGTGCATGGTTGACTCTTTTGGAGCACCTCGCCATACTAACGAAGGTTCACGCACGAATCCGCTGCCAGAGACAGCCGGTGCTGCGGCGCGCAAGCGTCAAGGCTTAATGGGAGATCCCGCCAGCCGAGGTGGTCGAGCAGATATGTCTTCTCGCCCCCGTCGCTCTATGCAGCGCGGGGGCTTTTCTTTTTCTGACATGCCCCCGTCACGTCTTATTTGGCGGGTCCGTGCCCGGAAAAAGAAACAAGGAGGTGTATTTCAT
>OLNE01001208.1_pt1 | contig 19386 bp, 14 predicted proteins | sample 1672431 | NCBI WGS metagenome assembly OLNE01 (sample SAMEA3136685, study PRJEB25190) | human gut metagenome | reverse complement strand
CACTGCCGAGACCATCGACAAGGACGGCTGGCTGCACACGGGCGATGTGGGTCATATCGACAAGGACGGTTTCCTCTTTGTGGACGGCCGCCTCGATGACGTGATTGTGCTGGCAGACGGCACCATGGTTGCGCCTGAGGTACTTGAGCGCACCCTGGAAGACCATCCCGCAATCGCACAGGCGTTCGTGTACGGCACGCCGGACAGGCGCTGCGGGCAGACAGTCCTTGCATGCAAGCTCATCTTGCGCGAGGGATCGAGCTGCGGCGACAAGCGCGATGCGGTTGACTTCGCCCATTCGGTGCAGACTCCGGAAGGCACGCGTATCGAACACATCGAGACATCGGGCGAGCCGCTGCCGCGCAACGCAGCCGGCAAGCTCATCAGGAGGCTGGCATGAACGCAGGGGATGCCTTGTCCATTACGCAGCAGGTTTTGCAGCAGGTTCTCGACCTGCCTGCACCGCCCCCGCCCACTGCACGCCTCAGGCTTGACCTCGCCATGAGCTCGTATGCGATGATGGAAACGGCGGTGCTGCTCGAAGACCGCCTGGGCGTGACGGCCGACTTCGGCAAGATTGCCAGCGCAAACACCGTCGAAGAGCTGTCCCGCGCCTGGTAACATACGTAGCGCAACACACGCACGACCCAAGGAGCACCTCATGATCGCACCCATCTACACCAGTGTTGGCAAGACTGTCTCGCTTACGGGCACAGCCTACGATTTCGGTCATTCCATCTCGGCAATCGAGTTTTCCCTCGACGACGGCCAGAACTGGACCCGCTACGAGACGCCCGGCACCAACGACTACCAGAACCTCACCTGGACGTTTGACTGGGAGCCCAAAGAGCCCGGCGAGTACACCCTCCTTGTGCGTTCCGTCAACGACTCCGGCGACCACAGCCCCGAGAACGCCTACGTGCACATCCATGTGGACTAGCGCAGGGAAAGAGTGGGGTGGGCAGGTAAGTCCACTACCGCAAGCAAGCGCCCTTGACCTAGATTAACATACATTTCGAGATTTTAAAAAACGCGCCAACTGGTGTTTTGATGATTTAACATACATTTAAAGTGGTGAAATGTATGTTAAAATACAACCCGCGAGAGATAAACGGGGGCGACAAGGCCAATGTGCCCTGCCGCCCCCGTGCGAGATCCGATTGGAAGCAAAGCGGAACGCGCGAGCTTCACCATGCCGCGCACAGCAGGCATGTTTGGTTAACACCGAAAGCGCCGGACAAAACGCCCGTGCACTCTCAATTAACGCAGATGCTCCTACTCGGTGCAGAGCATCTCCCGTTCCTTTTCCAGGAACGCATCGAGACACTCCGCAATGCCCTTGTAAAAGAGCGTTTGGGCATTCTGAGAAAGCTGCTCGGTAAACATGGGCACCCACTTATCGAGATGCTCGCCGAAGAACTTCTTCTGCGCGTCGCAAACCCCAGCAAGATCTGCGTCAATCGACGCGCATTCGCCCGTCTCGAGCGCCTGACGGCACAGGTCGCTTTCCTGCTTGCACAGGTGCGACATGAAGAGCATTTCCATGGAAATATGGTCTTCAGGCCAGTCAAAAGAGTCCTTGTCGACGGCGAGCCCACGGGATCGATACTCGGCAAGCACCTGGTTGCGCGGTTCTTGCATAATCGTATGCGTGCCGCTCAAATACACCGACTCAGACGTGAACACCGGGTGAGCCGACATGTTGAGGAACAGGGCGCAGAACTCGGAGCGTACGTCCTGGGTGACCTCTTCAAGGTCGGCGCCGTCCAGCAGTGCCACAAACTCCTGGAGCTTGCTGCCCTCTTCAGCCTCAAAAGAGCCCATGTTGGCAATGAACTCCCTGGTAACCTCCGTGCTGAACACGTCGGCAAAGAAAGAGTATCCCATGCAGCGAGCTTGTGCGATTTCAGCTCGCTCCTCGTAGTCCAGAGGCATCTGCGCCCCTCCTTACCAATGTCAAACTAGCTGGCTCACATAAACAAAGCAGTTCGTAACGGGCGGCTGTCGAACAACGCCGAGCAGCCGCCCATTACGATACAGGGTTACTCGAAGCTCTTAATGGTCTCGAGCGCCACCTCACGGCCGCTCGCCCTTGCAGCTTCCTTCTCCTGCTTGTACTGCTCGATCTCTTCGGTGGTACCGAAGATGAGTGCACGACCGGGGCAGGTTGCCACGCAGTGGGGCGTAGGACGACCGTTCTCGTCGGTACCCAGGCTCAGGCACATGTCGCACTTGTTCATGCCGTTGTCATCATAGTTCGGGATGCCAAACGGGCAGGCAGAAGCGCAGGTCTGGCAACCAATGCACTTCTCGGAGTCCACAACCACGATGCCGTCCTCGGGACGCTTGGTGATAGCGCCCACGGGGCATGCGTTGACGCAAGCGGGATCTGCGCAGTGCTGGCAAGAAACGCTCTGGAAGGTACGGGTCACGTTGGGGAACTTGCCGGACGTGAATTCGACCACGTTGCGGCGGCTCACGCCACCGGCCTTAAAACCATGCCACTGCTTGCAGGCAACCTGGCAGGCATAGCATTTGAAGCAACGCTCTTCGTCGCAATAAATCGTCAGCTGCTCAGACATTACAGCTCTCCGTTCTCGATAACAACCTCATTTACGGCAGGGCCCTCATCCCACTTGCAGATCTTGACAAGAGTCTGCTTAGACGATGCGCAGGAGAACTTGTCCCAGTTGGCGGGATTGTTGTCGTACAGCACGTTGCACTCGGCGCCGCCGTCAAGGTGGCCATAGCCGGGAAGGCCGAGGTCCGGGCAGTCCTGCCACCAGCCGCGACGTGCCATGAGAACCTCGGGGGAAATGCCCTCGAAGTACTTGGCCTTGAGAACGACCCAACCGTGAGGAGAATCGACCCTGACCCAATCGCCGTCTTCGATGCCGTACTCAGCAGCCGTGTCGGGGTTAATCTTCACCCACGGATACGGCTCAATCTCACGGCACCACGGCAGGTTGTTGCGGTGGCTGTGCTCCGCCAGACGATGACCGTGGACATCGGAGAAGATCAGCGGGTATTCCTCGGCGATCTCGGGGGTGCCGGCCAGCGACTCGGGAGGACCAACATACTCGGGCAGATAGCCAAGCTTACCCTCGTCGGTGTTGTCGACCTTGTCGCCGAACAGCTCATGATAGGCCTGAACCTTGTTGTTGGGCAGCTTGGAGAACAGCTCCTGGTAACGCTTGTACTCCGGCTCAATCATGACCTGCTCGTCAACGGGACGCTCAACGAAAACGCCCTTGTCGTTCTTGGGGTCGCGGAGTTCTTCCAGCGTGAAGCCAGAACCCTCGAGCAGCTGGCGCAGCATGCCGTCGGTGTCGCCGTCCCACCAATCCTTCTCGAAGCCCATGCGCTTTGCAAGCTCGGCATAGATGCGGTAGTCGGACATGGACTCGCCCAGAGGCTCGATGAGCTTGTGGTTGAGGCCCAGGAACGTGCCCTCGAGACGGTTCTTGATGGCCAGCTGGTCGGATGCCTCGTACTGCGTGCAAGCGGGAAGCACGATGTCGCAGTAGTTGCAGGTGTCGTTCCAGTTCGTGTCCATGCAGAAATGGAAGTCGAGCTTGGCCAGGCACTCAGCGGTACGCTTGGGCTGACGCAGGCAGGAAAGCGAGTTGGTGGCGTGCGAGAAAATGACGCGAGGCTTCTTCGGGTTGTCGGAGTCGATGGCCTCGATAACACGCGGGTTGTTCGAAGACAGCGAGTAGGCAAAATCCTTGTAGAAGTCGCGCGGGAACTCGGGGCACAGAAGCTTGGAGGTACCAGCGGGCCAGCCGTGCTCAATGTCCTCAGGCGTAGCCTCGAGCTTGTCGAACTGATGGAAGGTAGGCAGGAACCAAGCCATGTCGGAGATCTCAAACAGAGGAGGCGGGAGCTGCAGGCCAGCGCCGTTGCCACCAGGAACGTCGAGGTTGCCCGTAATAGCCTGGATCAGGAAGATGGAAACAGCGGTCCACGTACCGTCGTTGGTCTGGTCGCCGAAGCCGTTGCCGTCCATCAGGGCCATGGGCTTGATAGTGCCCATCATGCGGGCGATCTGATAAATCTGCTCAACGGGAACGCCCGTGATCTCGCTTGCCCACTCGGGCGTGAACTGCTCCACGTGCTCGGCAAGCTTGTCGAAGCCGTTGACCCAGTTATCGCAGAAATCGTGATCGTAGAGGTCCTCGCCAATGATGACATGCAGGATGGCCAGAGCCAGGGCACCGTCGGTACCAGGACGGATGGGGACCCAGATGTCGGAATGCGCGCCAAGCGTGTTGAGCATCGGGCGAATGTCGATGGTGATCATGCCACGGTCGCGCTGATCGAGACGGTTCGCGTTCTGACCACGTGTCTGGTTGACGCCGGTGTTCTCCTTGTTATGGCCCCAGCAAACCAGCAGATTGGTCTTGTCAATCTGGCCGGGGAACGTGGAGGCCGAACCGATGGTGCAGGCCTTCGTGGTTTCGCGCTGGTCCCAGCAGATGCCGTTGTGGCACCAGTTGGGCGAACCGTACAGGTTGAGGAAGCGCTGACCAAGAACGTCAACGACCTCGGCGGACTGACCGGAGAGGATGAAGAACGTCTCGGGACCATACTCCTCGGCTGCCTTCTTCAGGGCGTCGGCGATGGTGTCAAGAGCCTCGTCCCAGCTGATGCGCTCGAACTTGCCGCTTCCCTTCTCACCCACGAGCTTCATGGGATACAGAATACGGGAAGGGTCGTACACGAGCTGGGGAGCAGAGTTGCCCTTCGCACAGAGCGTGCAGGTGCCGTGATCGCCGTTGTTGCCCGCCCAAGGGTTGCCCTCGACGTGCTTGAAGACGCCGTCTTCAACCGTGCACAGCGTGCCGCAATACGTCTCAGAGACGCCGCACATCTGGCACCACATGTGCTTGACCTCGACAGTACCCTTCGGTGCGTCCTCGGCAGAGGCTACGAGCGGGGATGTAGCCATACCCGTCGCGGCAGTCATGGCTCCAAGCGCCGCGACTCCCTTCAAAAAGCCACGCCTTGAGATTTCCCTCATGATTCCCTCCTTGTCTCACCCTTATTATCCGGCGGCGTTCCCTCCGCCACAATAGGCATTACCCATTCGCCTATTGTCATATGTCATAGTAACATAGTTCAATATGACTGTATAGGTTTTAGCTAAGATTTATGTCAGTTCTATGAATTTCAAATATGACCAATCTGGGATACTTCAAAAGGCCTGGTAAACGAAGAGGCGCCCTGGCTCGTCTCCAAGCCGGGCGCCTCTGTGACAAATGCAATAGCGTAACGCACGCCAAAATGGTAGCGAACGGGTAAAGCGAGCCTGAAGTTAGCCCTGCCCTTTCAGGTTGAAGGCGCTGGCAAGATCGCTGGGGGCAAGAACAACGCCACCAGACCCGCATATTCCCTCGTAGGCCAGGTTCATGGCCCTCAGCCTCAGGGCATCAGGGTTCTCCGAATAGACGGCCGCCGCATCAACGAACATCTCCGAAATGTCCTTCTCAACCTCTGCGAGCATGAGGCGAGCGTTGCGCTCGCGCTCGGCCTGAGCCTCGCGAGAAAGGGCGCCTTGCAACTCCTCGGGAATGACGATATCTCGAATCTCAACGGACAATACCGTGATGCCCCATGCGCCGCACTTCGAATCGAGCATCTTGCCCAGCTCGTGGTCAATCTGCCGTCTCCTGGTCGATATGTCAGCAAGGTTTTGCTGGCCAATGGCATCGCGCAACGCCGTTTGCGCAGAACGCAGGACGGCCTTGGGGTAATCCTTCACCTCAAGACACGCTTTCTCGGCGTCCCAGACCATCCAAAACAGGATGGCGTCAACGTCAACGGGAACTGAGTCGGCAGTCAGCGCCTCCTCGGCGGAAAACGAGGTCGTCGTGGTGCGCTGGTCAACATGAGCGGCAACCGAATCGATAAAAGGAATGCAGAAATAAGGCCCTGGGCCTGCAATTTTGCGGAATTTGCCAAGACGCAGTATGACAACGCGCTCCCACTCGGGAGCCACACGCACGCCCATGGCAACCAAAAGGCCAGCACACGCGGCGAGGACAAACGTCAGCACCGTGAGGGAAGCGAGCAGACTCCAGGCCCCCACAAAAAGAAGCGCCACAACAAAGAAAACGATGAGGGCGAACCCATACACGCTTGCGCGCGAAGCATCGTTCGATTCGAGCTCAGTGGCGGCGACCCGCCCGTGTGCCGGGCGCTGCTGCTCGTTTTCGGTCGCCTGCCCCACCTTGCGAAACCCCATCCAACTCACCCCTATTAGTATAAGAACACTTACTTGTCAAGCTCGGACAAACGCCGTTTGAGCAGCGACTCTATTTCTGAGGCAGGAATCCCCAATTCAAGACACTTGCGGATATAGTCGTCCGTAAGAATCTCCGCCTCGCTCTTGGTGCTGCGTTCATTGCCTTTTTTGGCAGGGGCGACAAAAGTGCCCTTCCCCCTCATGGAACTGATGTATCCATCGCGCTCCATGTCTTGATAGACCTTGCTGACGGTGTTGTAGTTGATCCCAAGGCTAACAGAGAGCTCGCGCACAGTGGGGAGGCGCTCCCATTCATCAAAAACGCCAGCTTCAATCAGGTATACCAACCTATTGCGAAGCTGCACCCAAATAGGCATGCCGCTCTCTTGGTCAATCGATATGAGAGATTTTTTGTCTACCGTACTCGCACTCAAATTGATTTGCCTTTGGATAGTATGGACGCGACGCGTTTTATCATACAGGCAATTACCTCCCAATACGTCGAGACCTTACAACAAAAGTCGAAAATGGAGGACAGACCGATTCTGCCTCCACCCTCACTACGCACGCTTTGGTGACAGCTAGCCCATGCACGTGTAGACACTCAGCATTGCCTGATACGCATCAAGGCTAGCAGGGACATCGTGCATGCCGCCTGCCAATATCACATAACGAAGCGTAAAGCCGCCTATCAGGGAGCATGCAACAGCGCCAAAATGCAACAAGTGACAGAGCTCGGGCGTCCGCACGAGGCGGGCAAGCACCAAGGCCGTAAATATAAAAGGAACCGCCAAACCCACCATCACAACAAGCACCCAGAACTGAATGCTCAGCTCGCCGCTGACGAGGAGGCTCGCACTGAGCGCCTGGCCCTGCGACCCTGCGAGGTGCGTAAGAAGCAACGTCGCAAGCGCGCAGGCTTCGAGGACAATCAAAACCAACAGAGCAACGCTTGTGCGCCTGACGAATACTACCGCATACCCTGACTTCTCGAACATGAGAGCAGCCAAAACCACGCCGGCACCCGCATCCAGTGCCGAAATGGTAAAGAGTACTGCAATAAGCGGGGTGTTCCACAATGGTATGCTGTGGGCATTCCATAGCAGAACGCCCGTATACATTGCGACGCCCAGACCAAGTAGGGCGCCCACCGCCATACATGCCCTGGATATCGCCTCAGCATGGCGGGCAAGAGGCTTACAGAACGATTCAATGGCACGCACGAGCCACGGTGTTGAGAAAACAGCGCAAAGCCCCATGAAAACCACCGCAGCAAGCAGCAGCCATGCACCAATGACCATCCAGGAGCCCGGATTCACAAAGCTATCCCACATCCGCATGGCCTGGAAAGGTTTGGCAACATCGGACACCAAAAACAGCAGGCCAACAACCAGCGCCGCAGTACCCACCCATGCACCGACAGCCGTGACCTTAGGGAAAGCGTTGTTGCTCAAAAACCTCACCAGGGCAGTTGCAAAGAATGTTCCACCAGCAAGTCCGCCCAAAAACAGGTATATGGTCGGCTCCCACATCCATACCGTTTGAACCATTCCAGAGATAGCAACCACCGTCCCCCAATGCGATGGCCATAGGCACAGCCCACAGCCATCAATACATGCGCCGATGAAACTACTCGAAACTCTTGATGATCTCTAGGGCCCTTTCACGCCCTTTGAGCCTCACGGCTTCCCTTTCCTGCAAGGTTTCCTTAATTTCCGTCTCAGTCCCAAAGTAAAGTGCACGGGACGGGCACGTTGCCACGCAGTGGGGCTTCGGACGACCGTCCTGCCCAATCCCCAAACTGAGGCACATGTCGCACTTGTTCATGCCGTTGTCATCGTACGTTGGAATACCAAACGGGCAGGCAAAGAAGCAGTAGCGACAGCCGATGCACTTCTGTGAGTCCACAACAACAATACCGTCTTCGGCGCGCTTGCTGATTGCCTGCGCCGGGCACACTTTGACACAAGCAGGATCGACGCAATGCTGGCATGAGACGCTCAGAAAGGTGCGCGTCACGTTGGGAAACTTGCCGGACGTAAACTCGACCAAGTTGCGACGGCTTGCTCCACCGGCCCCGATGTCGTGCCATTGCTTGCAGGCAACCTGGCAAGCGTAGCATTTGATGCAGCGCTCGCTATCGCAATAAATCATCAGCTGCTCACACACGGAAGACCCCCAATCCCCCGGCACGCCGATGCAACAGCCCGGACTTCGCAAAAGCGTTTTCCTATTCCAGCAAGCATACAGCCAATCGCATCAGTATGGTAGCGCACCCCATCGAGCCACCAGGACCCGACCTGCATATTTCCCTACCCCTGCGCACCCTTGGCGGCCCGCACGCGGGGGCGCTTGCTGCGCGGGCACAGCGAGACCGCGACGAGGGCGAGCAGGGCCGCCACGCCGACAAGCGCAGACACGCCCACGGGCACCCAGGCGCCGCTCACGACGACACCCACGCGGTACACAGCAAACGACACGAGCCAGGCAATGGCGCACTGCACGAACACCATGTGCAGCGCGGCGCCCGCGCCAGCCTCGCGGCGCACGGTGGCAATGGCAGCCACGCACGGCGTGTAGAGCAGCACAAACACCAAGAACGACAGCGCCGTGATCGGCGTGAAGAATGCCGCGACACCCGATACGTCGCCACCCGTAAGCTGGGTCAGCGTGGAAACGACGTTCTCCTTGGCGATGAAGCCCGTGATGATCGCCGTGCTTGCACGCCAGTCGCCAAAGCCCAGGGGCGCAAAGATCGGCGCGACGGCACCGGCAAGCAGGGCGAGCAGGCTGTGCTCAGGCGAGTCGACCAGGTTGAGACCGGCGTCAAACGCCTGGAGGAACCACACGATAATGGAGGCGAGGAAGATGACCGTGAACGCCTTCTTCACGAAGCCCTTGGCCTTGTCCCATACGAGAAACGCCACGCTGCGCCCGGAAGGCAAGCGGTAGTTGGGCAGCTCCATAACGAAGGGCACAGGCTCGCTTCCCGCCTCGGCATGCTTCATGAGCAGGGCATACAGCACGCCGCACACGATACCGAAGACGTACAGACCGATCATCACGAGCGGCTGCACCTCGCGCGGGAAGCATGCGCTCACAATGAGCGCGTACACCGGAAGCTTGGCGCTGCAGCTCATGAACGGCAGCAGGCGGATGGTCATCACGCGGTCGCGGTCGCTGGCCAGGGTGCGCGACGACATGACGGCGGGCACGGTGCAGCCCAGACCGATGAGCATGGGCACGATGCTGCGGCCCGACAGGCCCACGCGACGCAGGGCGCGGTCCATGATGAAGGCCACGCGCGCCATGTAGCCGGTATCTTCCAAGATGGAAAGGCAGAAGAACAGTGTCACGATGACAGGCAAGAACGACAAGACGCTGCCTACGCCCGCGCACACGCCGTCGACCACGAGCGAGCACACGGTGGGATTCACATGCGCGCCCTCAAGACCCGCCGCGATGCCCTCGGTGGCCGCATCCACGAGAAACGACATGCCATCGGACAGCCAGGCGCCGGGCCCCACAAACGTAAGCGTGAAGATGAGCGCCATGAGCGCGAAGAAGCACGGGATGCCTGTGAAGCGGCCGGTCAGGACCTTGTCGGCCGCCAAGCTGTGCTTGTGCTCGCGGCTCTCTTGCGGGCGCACCACCGTGCGCGCGCAAAGGTCCTCGAGGAAGGAAAAGCGCATGTCGGCAAGGGCCGCCTCGCGGTCAAGCCCCGAGTCGCGCTCCATAGCCTCGATGAGCTGGCCAATCGCGGCGCGCTTGTCGGCCGGCATGGCAAGCGCCGCCTCCACGGGCGCGTCGCCCTCGATGAGCTTGGTTGCGGCGAAACGCGTGGGAAGCCCCGCCTTTTTGGCATAGGGCTCCACGATGTGCATCGTCGCGTGGATGCACTGGTGCAGGGCGCCGGCCTTCTGGTCCTCGTCGTCGGCATGGCAGAAGTCCACACGCCCCGGCGCTTCGCAGAAACGCGCCACATGCAGGGCGTGTTCCACAAGCTCGTCGATGCCCTCGTTCTTGGAGGCCGCAATGGGGATGACGGGAATGCCAAGCTCGCGCTCGAGCTCATTGACAAGCACCGTTCCGCCGTTGGCACGCACCTCGTCCATCATGTTGAGCGCAAGCACCATGGGGATGCCGAGCTCCATGAGCTGCATGGTGAGATACATGTTGCGCTCGATGTTGGTGGCATCCACGATGTTGATGATGCCGTCGGGGCGCGCGTCAAGCAGGAAGTCGCGTGTGACGATCTCCTCGCTGGAATACGGCGACAAAGAGTACACGCCCGGCAGGTCGGTCACCGTGGCGTTGGGATGGTTGCGGATAGTGCCGTCTTTGCGGTCGACCGTGACGCCAGGGAAGTTGCCCACGTGCTGGTTGGCGCCGGTGAGCTGGTTGAAGAGGGTGGTCTTGCCGCAGTTCTGGTTACCTACGAGGGCAAACGTGAGCTTCGCATCCTCCGGGCGGGCGTCGCGCTCGGAATGCTTGCCCTCTTGCGGGGCACCAGGCTGCTCGCCAAAACCGGGATGGCCGGCGCTCGTGCGATAATCCTCACGAGGCGGACAGGAACGAGCCGGAGCGGTGCTGGTAAATTCTTCTTCAGAAAGCACGGGGCCGATCTCAACCTTCGCGGCTTCGCTCGCACGCAAGGTGAGCTCATATCCGCGCAGGCGCACCTGAAGCGGGTCGCCCATGGGCGCCACTTTCTGCAGAGTGACCACAACACCTGGTATCAGGCCCATGTCGAGCAGGTGGCGACGCAGTTCGCCCTCCCCCGCAACCGCCGTTACACGTGCGCTTTGCCCTGGGGCAAGCGAGTCCAGTGCCATGATGCGCTTCCTTTTCCCTCTCCCAATTTCTCCGGGAGTCATCCTAGCAGAACAATGGGCGCGCAGTACCCGTAGGTAACATAAGTCACGGCACGTCCGTCCTTCTTTACTGGAAGGACAACAAGACGGGGGCCAGCGAATGCAAAAGGAATTACAATTTACTCATTCTGAGAAATGCGCCGCCCACTGACAGCAAGGAGATTTTCGCATGTCCACTACCATATCGCCCACGGCTTTCCTTGGTTCGTTTTTCCACACGCCCCGCTACGGCGAGGTCGAACTGCTCGAAAACGTGCTGATAGAGGTGGACGCGCGCGGCTTTATCGCCGACGTAGTGCGCGCCGATGCCCCCGACTACGCCGCCCGCGTGGAGCACGCACGCAACGCTGGCACGCTCGTCGAGCTGGCGCAGGGCACCTACGGCCTGCCGGGATTTGTGGACATGCACGTACATGCCCCGCAGTGGCCCCAGGCGGGCGTCGCCCTCGACGAGCCGCTCGACGTATGGCTCCAGAAGCGCACCTTCCCACTTGAAGCCCGCTTCGCCGACCTCGACTTCGCTCGTCCCGTCTACCGCGACCTGGTAAGCCGCCTGCTCAGCCTGGGCACCACTACGACGGTGTACTTCGCCAGCAACGACCTGGCCTCCTCCATCGAGCTCGCGCGCGTCTGCGCCGAGGGTGGCCAGCGCGCACTCGTGGGCAAGGTCGTCATGGACGATCCGGCGGCAAACCCCGACTTCTACCGCGACGCCACCACGGCTCAGGCCCTGGCAGACACCGAGACGCTGCTGGCCGAGGTCGCGCAGATCGGCGCCGCAACGCGCCAGGGCGTCTACGGCGTGGTGACCCCTCGCTTCATCCCCAGCTGCACCGACGAGGGCCTCGCCGGCCTGGGCCGCATCGCTGAGAAGACGGGCGCCTACGTACAGTCGCACTGCGCCGAGGGGCAGTGGGAGCAGAGCGTGGCACCGGCTCGCTACGGCAAGTCCGACGCGCAGGCCCTCTACGACTTCGGCCTTCTGCGCGAGAAGTCGGTCATGGCGCACTGCACGTTCCTCTCCGAATCCGACGGCGAGCTCTTCGCCCGCTCGGGGGCCGCAGTGGCGCACTGCCCCGTCTCCAACTCCTACTTCGCCAACAGCGTGTGCCCGGTGCGCCGCCTGCGCGGGCAGGGCGTGCGCATGGGCCTGGCGACCGACATCTCCGGCGGTTTCTCGCCGAGCATGTACGAGAACATGCGCCACGCCATCATGGTGTCGCGCATGCTGGAGGAAGGCGTTGACGCAAGCGTGCCGCCTGAGCAGCGTGGTCTGGGCACGGCGCGCATCACCTCGGCCGAAGCCCTGTGGCTGGCCACGGCCGGCGGCGGCGAGGCCCTGCGCCTGCCGGTGGGCACCTTCGAGCGCGGCCAGGCCTTCGACATGCAAGTAGTCGACACGCGTGTGGCCGGCGCCGACCTCACGGGCTTTAACGTGTTCACCGCCCCGCGCGACATCATCGACCGCATCATCTACCTCGCAACGCCTGAAAACGTGCGTCAGACCTGGGTGCAGGGCGCACTCGTGCATGACAGGAGCACGCTGCGCTAATCTGCGCCGCAACGCATCCGTGGACGGGTTTGCTTTGGCTCACTGGTCGTGAAATACCAGTGTGAATCCGCCTACGGATGCATAAAACGCGTCTATGGTCGATAATCAATCCCTGTTGTTGTACGTAAGAGAGCCGTCTCAAGACGGGCGCCTAAGGGGTGCCCGATCGTCGGCGGCACACATCAAGGGAGAGACGAAAGAGTGAGCGAGAGCACAACCACGCAGGTAGATACTGCCAATGAGGCGGCCAACGGCATCACGGTCGGCATCGATGCCAAGCTGCCTTGGGGAAAGGCGCTGCTGCTGGGCCTGCAGCATGTTTTGGCCATGGACTCCTACATGCCGCCCTTCATCATCGCCACGGCACTGGCGCTGGCCCCCACGGCCTCCACGGCCCTGATTCAGTCCACCTTCCTGGGCGCAGGCGTGGCCTCGCTCATCCAGGTGCTGTTCTTCCTGCGCATGCCCGTGTGCCAGGGCCCCTCGTACGTGCCCGTGGGCGCGGTCATCGGCCTGTACCTGGGTGCCAACGGCTTTGACACCGTCTTCGGCGCATGCCTGGTGGGCGCCGCGTGCATGGTGCTCTTCGGATTGTCAGGCCTGTACAAGCGCGTCGTGCACCGCTTCATCCCGCCCATCGTGAGCGGCACTGTCATCATGATCGTGGGCCTCACGCTTCTGCCCACCGCCTTCTCGAGCAACATCTTCGTTGAAGGCAGCAGCCTTTCCATGGGTCAGAACATCCTGCTGGCCTGCATCTCCGCCGCCGTCATGATCGCCTTCTCCATGCTGGGCGTTTACCGTCCCCACCTGGGCAGGACGCTGCGTGTGTGCTCGGTCATCATCGCCCTGCTCACGGGCTCCATCGCCGCCGCTTGCATGGGTGGCCTGGACCTTTCGAGTGTGGCCGCCGCACCCCTGTTCAGCCTGCCCAACGTGGCCTTCGTGAACTACGGCCTGTCGTTTGACATCTCCGCCATCCTCACGATGCTCGTCATCTATATGGTGCTTCTCGCTGAGACCACCGGTACCTGGTATGCCGTGAGCTCCGTTGTGGGCAAGCCCATGACCGACGAGCAGATCAACCGCGGCGTCATCGGCGAGGGCCTGGGCTGCCTGGTGGGCTCGCTTCTGGGCACCACGCCCGTGACCGGCTACTCCACCAACGCAGGCATCATCTCCATCACCGGCGTAGCTAGCCGCCGCGTGTTCGTGATGGCCTCGGTGTGGCTCATCGCGCTTTCGTTCGTCGGCAAGCTGTCCGCCCTCATCATGGCCATCCCCGCCTCCGTCATCGGCGGCGTGTTCGCCGTGGTGTGCGCCATCATCCTGCTCAACGGCTTCCGTCAGATCAAGGGCGAGCCGCTCAGCGAGCGTCAGCTCTACATCATCGGCGTGCCGATCGCCGTGGCCGTGGGCCTGCTCAACATTCCCGCCGACCTGCTGAACACTGTGCCCGAGATGGCTCAGTACCTGCTCAACTCCCCCATCGCCGTCAGCGCCATCGTGTGCATCGTGCTCAACAAGATCCTGCCCGAGCGCACCGCAGCCGAGAAGCGCAGCGAGAAGGAGACGCAGGCCCCCACCCAACAGGCATAGGCATCCCCGAGGGAGAGCCCGCCCACAACGCATATCGCGCATGTTAAAGCGCGCTTCCCGCAATAGCAGGAGGCGCGCTTTTTCGTGGGCGTGGGCATGGTCGTGATTGCGGTTGTGAGAGCAGGTGATAACCGAAAGGCGCACTCTGCCTTTGATTAACATACATTTCGCGAATTAGAAAAATGCGCCAACTGGGCTTTGATAAAATAACATACATCTCAACAGGTGAAATGCATGTTATTTCTCTTCGAATCGACAATAGCGCCCCGCCGACTGCCGGCGGCGGCTCGCTTACTCACCCAGGGCTTCAACCGTCTCGTTGTAGGCCTTGCGCAGCGCCGCCATGAGCGGCTCGACGTCGACACCTTCGAGAACACAGGGGCGCAAAGCCTCGGTGAGCTTGACAGCCGGAGCCGCCAGGTTGGAAAGCCCCAGGTTGAGCGCCACACCCTTGAGCGTATGGGCGGCTCGGAACGCCGCCTTGGCATCGTGGGCCGCAAGGGCATCTTCCAGCTGGGAGAAGCTTTCGTCTTGCACGAATTTGCCCGCAAAGCGCTCCACGAGGGCCGGTGATCCCAAACGGCTTGCAACGTCATCGAAATCGGCCCCGATTCGCTCGTATATCGCGCGAATGTCACTCATGAGACGCCTCGCATTCCTCTTCTGAACTGCCGTCTTGACAGTCTTTGTCCTTCTGTAAAAAAGTTTGCCTGCATTGGTCGCAGATAGTATGCGCCCGTTGCAAAGCGCCCACAAGCGCTGCCGAGTCAAGCGGCTTGGAAAGATGCTCAGTAAATCCCGCCTGAAGGCTGCGTCTCACATCATCGGCAAAAGCGTTGGCTGTAATGGCGAAAATGGGCACGTTGGCCGCATCGGGACGCTGAAGGCTACGGATAGCGCGGACGGTTTCAAACCCGTCCATGACAGGCATCATGATGTCGAGCAACACGGCGTCAAACTCCCATGAAGCCGAAGACTCAAACGCGGCCAGAGCTTGAGCGCCGTCCGAGACGCACACGGGATGCGCGCCCGCTGCGCTAATCATGAACTCGGCTATCTCGCGGTTGAGGTCGTTGTCCTCAGCCACCAGTACCCGCATCCCCTCAACCGTAGCGCATGCCGCCGGGTCAGGTCGGGCCTCTTGGGTATTCAGCGCAATTTGACCGGTTGTCTCAAAGGGCAAGACCAGCACAAATGTGGTTCCCTCACCCTCTTTGCTCGTAAAGCTGATGGAGCCGCCCATGTGCTCGGCAAGACCTTTGGCAATCGACAATCCCAGGCCGTTGCTCCCCTGCACGGGCGTTACACGCCCCTCGCAGGCAAACGGCTCAAACACATGGCTCTGGAACTCCTCGCTCATGCCAATGCCCGTATCGGCACACGTGTACTGCAGCGTCACCACCCCGTCGGAGTAGGACACTTCTTTGCACCCAAGTGTGACCATGCCGCCAGGACGGTTGTATTTGACGGCGTTGGACAAAAGGTTCAGAAGCAAACGCTTCAGATGCGTCGGGCTTGCCAAAACATTGGGATGCTGGATGAAATCCTCCTCGAGGAGGACCTTCACGCCACAGCCGGCCGCATGCGACTCCACAATCTGCACGAGCTCGGCATTCATCGCGCCCACGTTAATCGGAGCCTTTACAAGCGTGATCTCGCCGCTCTCAAGTTTGCTCGTGTCAAGAACCTCGTTAACGAGGTTGAGCAGCAAAGTCGACGCATCCCAAATCTTGCGACGGCATTGCGCCTGGCGCTCCATATCGTCCGGACACGAGTCGGCTATCTCCACCATGCCGCGAATGCCGTTGATAGGAGTGCGAATGTCATGGGACATACTGCTGAGGAAAATGCTTTTTGCCTTGTTTGCCTCTTCTGCAGACTGATATGCCTCCTTCAGACTGTTCATCAGCTGTTCATTCCTGCTGTGGCTTTCCTGAACATCTGTCGCGATCACAGTCATCATGCCAGGCATAACATTTTCCTCGTCCAGGCAGATAAACTGGAACCGCACCCATCGGTAGGCATCTTTTGCCCGGATCCGGGCTTCACACTCATAGCTGCCCTCCTGCTCCAGAAATATATGGGAAAGCTCTGACAGTCTGATTTTCAGCCGTACTTTTTCCCAATCACCCGGTTCACAGTTTGGCGCCAGATATTCTTTCAGGAAGTCTCCGTAATAACCGTCCGGAATCTTTTTATCCAGAAGTCTCTGGTTTCCGCGGTAGTATACCTTGTATTCGCCAGACATCATATCCACATACAAAATGATCAGAGAATTCCTTGCCAGTGCTCCAAGAAGCTGACGGCTCTCGTTTCCGCTTTTGTGAAGAAAATCGAGAATCGTATCTCCCTCTTCATCACTTTGCTTCTGGCTGCTGGCTTCCCAGTTTTCAATATCTGTGAACAGCCTGCTTTCTTCTATTTCATTTTGATCTACTGCCTTGCCATATACCGAATAACAAGTACGGATGCGTCCCGCTCCCAGCAGATATCTGAGATCTCCCTGCAGTTCTTTATCCTCTTCCAGAAGCTCCACCAGCTCCGGACAATAAACAGAACCCTTTCCCCAGGAAAACTCCTCCGCTACTTGTTCCAGCTTCTTGGCATTCTTATAGCTTCGTCCCACAAAGTCAGTGGCTGCATCCAGACAATCGCTGATATGCAGTATTTCAATAAGGAAACGCACATTTGACCTGGTATTGTCAAAATCTGCCGGATATCCTATTTTTCCATCCCAGGATTTGTGATGTCCCAGAACAGCATCCCGATATTTGCGAAGAGCCGGAATCTCCTCGACGAATTTAGCCCCTTCGCAGGGATGGCTGAGAATATCATTCTTTTCCCTTTGTGTCAGCTGCCGTGACTGCTTGTTCACAATAGATGCAAGTCTGATCATTCCAATATCCAGAAGCTGTGCAGACTGGGAAACATAGTCCAGAATGGTCTCCTGATTTTCCAGCACTTCCACCACGTTCTCATAACCAAAAGTTCCAATCAGAAGCTCCGGCCGCTTTTTCATCACTACATTCAGAATTCGCCTGGCAATCTGCTCCACCATTGCACTGTGCATGGCAGTGCCCTCATCCCGGCTTACCATGATCTGCATAAGAACCAGGGTGTTTATTTCATCTCCGGTAATATATTTCAACACATCCCTGAGAGAACGCCATACTACATCATTTACAAAGGTATCGTTTTCTGTCCTGGACAGCCTGCGAATAGCATGCACATAATTGGATACACAAAAATCACGGAGATCTGGTGCTCCGTGATATTCATCCGCATATTTCTCCAACAATTCCAAAATCGTCGGCAGATGGTTGATCGCAACCTGAAAATAGCGGCTGTCAGAAAAAGACACTCCCTCCTGGCTGTCCAGATCGTCATGCTTCATACTGTGTTCACAGAATTTCCGATAATCCTCCAGAAGCTCTGTGCAAGTTATCTTCCCCTGATAGAACAGACAGGACTTATAATTACAGTATATTTCATCCAGCATTTCGTAGGGCTCCGGATTCTTCTCAAGCTCACGCTGATAATATTCTTCCAGAACCCGGGATGCTCTGGAAAGAAGCTCCGGATCAATCTCCCTCACTGTAAATCTCAGGACTGAATTTCCAAGAAGATCATAATTTAGTTCTTCGATCAGTTCATCAAAATCAAACCTCTCTCCGTCTAATTCCCGGACTTTCTCATCATTATAAAATTCCAGTGCCTCATCAATGTACTGCAAAAGCTCCTTGGACGTGTCCAGGTTAAAGTTCATCAACACTATCGGAAAATTATAATAGGAAAAAAGGATTCGCTTCCTTACGTCAAAATCCTCAATCTCAAAATATCTGGAAGAAAGTGCCCGCAGTCTGTCAAAATACATGGCTCCTTTCTTTCCATCTTCATCACTGAAGGGACGGTTATAAAAATTTCCCAGAAGATTCAGGGTCCAGATATAAGAGTCCAGATCATCACTTTTCTGAAAATATCCATCCAGAAGCTCCAGGATTTCCAGCATGGCAAGGTTATCCTCATAGCCCTCATCATCGGCCATGCGGATCTGATGCAGAAATTCTCTTGCCAGCTCCTCGTTCAGCTCCGCCTCTCCGTCAAGGAAGGGGCGGATATACAGATTCAGAAGTGCCTCATTTTCAATGTAAAGCCGGCGCATCATTCTGGATTTGTTCTTCAGATTTTCGATCCATGCCTCCTGGTCTTCTGCCTTCAGCAGATTCTCCTGGATCTGATCTTCCGTCTTCAGATTTTCTTTGTATTTGGTGTAAAAATGAGTAATATTTTCCCGCGTGATCATTCCGCCGCACCTCTTTTGGAAATACGCTCATGATTCCGGCTCTTGCACTGATACATTCTTTGATCCGCTTCCTTCACCAAATCTGCGATTTTTCCCTTTTTTTCCTCAAATGCCACAATGCCATAGGAAAAGCTGATGTTGCGGCTTTCTCCGTTAATATCAAAATGGATCGGGCTCTTTTCCAGAATTTCATTTAACCGTTCCTGGATCTGCTCCGGCTCCAGTGCAGACAAAATAAGGAACTCATCTCCTGCATACCGGTACAGAAGATCCTGCCTGTCCATAGCACACTTCATATTCTCTGCAAAACACACCAGGTAACGGTCTCCGTTTTCATGGCCATAGCAGTCATTGATCAGCTTCAGATAATCCAGGTCAATAAATACAAGGCTGCCCTTCTTATGATTCTTCATAAAGCGCTTGCTGTTGCGGTCAAAAGCCGCACGGTTCAGACAGCCGGTAAGGGCATCCTTCTCCATGGACTCTTTCAGGCGTTCAATCCGAAGCTCCTCCCTGGTAAGGAGACGTACCATCTGGTCGTAATTTTTCTTCTCCTGCTCCAGAGCCTCCAGATACATTCTCTCGAATTCCGGTATCTGTCTCCGAAGCTCTTCCCGGTCACTTCTGTATGCAGCAGTGCGCATAAGCTTATAAACCGGACAGAAGCTTCCGCTGAAATTCCGGGCATTTTTAATGTAGTTGCCAATACGTATAATGTCGTCCCAGCGTTCTTCCTCCGCCATTACCTGAAGGAACTCTCCGAAATAGCAGACGCAGAAGCTTAAGGTATCCCTGGCACCCTCACCGGCTT
>OLNE01001204.1_pt1 | contig 19448 bp, 25 predicted proteins | sample 1672431 | NCBI WGS metagenome assembly OLNE01 (sample SAMEA3136685, study PRJEB25190) | human gut metagenome | reverse complement strand
ACGACCCCTTACGCCCGACCATTTCGATAACATCGGAATTGCGCAAATAGGTATTCGACATCGTTACGACGTTCGACCTGTTTAAGTATGTTCCGGGGAATAATTCACGATACCGAGGCGTGTCGATAATGCGTTGGACGTCCCGGTTAAAATCCCGTGCGATTGTGGCGGCGTATGAACCAATACAAATTTTTGTGTCCGGGTTCATTCCTAACATAAAAGCGGGTAATTTTCGGCTTGAACCCTCGCTTTTCCCATGCTGGGGCGGCATTTGCACAATCATTTTTCGTATTTTCCCGTGTGCGAACATATCCAATAAAGTATAGTAGACGACGTGGAACGGCTTCAAAGTCAAATCTGTTTGCATATACCGAGCAAAGTTTATCAGCCTATGCCGTGCCGCCTCTTTCACTATTTCGCCCGGATTGCTTTTAATGGCGGCGTACATTCTCAACAATTCCTCATTATTCATTGCTTTTTCTCCTTTCTCTTTACAAAACATCGGCACGCCTTACAACCCCGTACAATTAAATACGTTTTGTTCGGACACGTCAAACAAATAGGTTTCCCGCAGTGGTCTATATGCTGGTGCAAATGCGTTACCCATGTCGCCAACTCGCAATTGTCGCATATTTCATTCTTATACTCCTGTTCCTTTGCCGGACTTGCCGTTTTCTTACGCATCGCCATCCGTTACCCCCTTTTCTTCCAATACTCGTTTGTACTCCGCCGATTGTAATTTGTCCGCAACTGCAAACAATAAATCCTCTGGTATTGCGGCGACATCATATTTCGGTGCATCGCTATTTATATTTTCACTCAATCCCGGTATATCCACTTTTATCGGCGCATCAAATCCCAACATCTTTGCCCGGCGTTGCTGCACGTTCAAAAGCAAATCCAAAAATCGGGGATTTCCGGCGGACGTTTCCGTGGTGGCTTCCTCGTAACCATAATATTCCGGGTTGTCGCCATCTTCCAGCACTTTCCGGGGCTTTGCGTTTCGTCTGCTTTTTTCTCGCAATTTCCCGGTCTTTGAACGTTCCCATGCCTCCCACAATTCGACCTCCATTTTATCCAACTTTCGCAATTCTTGTGTCACGTAATCGTCTATATTTTCCATACGTTCACGTTTCCACTCAATTAGCAATTGTTGCATATCCCAGTATACCATTTGTTTTGTTATGGTATACCCCACGCCACGCCGTGCGTTTTCCTCATTCAGCCTTTCCGAGATCTCCCTATACGTGTACCCACGTAAAAACAGATTCGAACAAAACGCCAAATCAAACTCCCTTTGGTCTTTTGTACGTTTGCACATTTTCGGGCGTCTACCTCTTTGTCTTTTACTCGCTTCCATTTTTTTCAAACCTTTTATAATAGTAAAGCCATTTTTACTTTGCATCTCTCTTAAAACATCGCTTTCCCTTTGCTCGTTATTTTCGGGTAATTTTCGTTTTGAGCGAGTTTTGTTTGTTCCTTGATACTTTTATCGTCTTTAGAATTATCATCGTTGTATGGGGCTAATTTTAGCTCGTTTTACTTTCCGTCTATATGCGGCAAAGCCCCGGTTGAAATTCAGGGGCGTTTTCTGCTTGTCAAACCGCCGTTGGCTCTTTCAATCTATCCAACATTGCAATCACTCTGTTCTTCAATGGGTTTTTCATTTCACCCTCCTTTCTTGGCTTCTTCTTGGCTTCTTTCTGATTATGGGTTTCTTTTCGGGTACCTCAATGCGTCGTATCTCAACACGTGCGCCCAAAACCTTTCCCAACATCTCGGCAACTTCTTTCACAGCCTCTATAATATCCGTTTCCGACTCCACGGACGCATCGGCATTTATCTGTTTAAGCAATCCGGCAATCGCCGCTTTTTCCTCTCTGTCTTTTGTGGTCTTGCAACGCTGAATCAGACTTGAAATTGACTGCGTTCTCATGTAATCGGCGCATTTGAAACGGTCTTTGCAAATATTGCAATCATCCCTTTTTGCGTCCGCTGCGTTCTTTTCGTCTGCCTTTCTGAATCCGTGCCATTCATCACGACGGGCGATCGCTTCCGAAAATACCGCCATCGCACCAACGCAAACTTGGGCTAAAATATAGTCCGGTGTATCTCCCATTTCTTTTTCCAAACTGTGTTTATTAATCAATTCGGCTAATTCTTTGATAAAATCCTTTTTCATATTATTTTATGTTTATTTCTGTTTCTGCCTCTAACCAACTATCCAAAACTGAACCTACCATATTACATTTTATTTTCTTCTGTATTGTAACATGAACGTTCATATTATCAACTTCGTTTTCCTTTGAAAATTCAATTATCGCTTTTTCAATTGTTTCTTTCAACTCCTTGATATTCGCCATTATTGTATTGTATTAAAACGTCATTCAAATTGTTTGTATTCCTCGGCGGTCTGTCTTTCCTGCCATTGATTACACGCAATACAACTGCAATGCCTCATTCTGTTATGCTCGTTGCAAAATCCGCCGCCCTCCGCATCTTCATTTTCAAAGTTACTGCAATTCCCACAAACTGGACTTTCCGGTTCCTTGTGCGGGTGTTTCCGCATCAAATGGGGTTTGATTGAATCAATATTTTTTCCCATTTCTGCTATTTTTAATAAAACGTACAAATCTAAAATATATCGTCTTTCCATCTGTTCGGCTGGTGCAATGGCATCTCAACCCAACAGCCGGGCAATCCTCTTTCTTGATTGCACAACATCCGCATCTATACAGAGACATTCCGAACTTTTCAACAATTCGTTTTGTTGAGGTAAACCATGTTTCTGCAACGACAATAGAATCTCGGTAAACAGAACGTTCGCCGGGGTCATATTGCCTACCCGGTTCAAACGGTTGCGGTTTCTTTGTCCTCATCAGTAATTGAATTAAGCAAGGATTCCAAATTTTCCTCCGTCCCGGAAATTGCAATTCTCGCTTTTCCTCCGCCTATTACCGCCAGTTCTGTAATTGTGCAATCATATTCGCCTGCGGCTGTCTGTATCTTTGCCGCCTCGTTCAATGGCAATATCTTTGTTATTTCTTTCATCGCTCACATTTTTAATGTTTTCATCACAAAGTTAATGATTTCTTTTGGATTTTATCCATGCCAGTCGAACGCCAACGGCAAAGCAAAGAAATGTGATTTCAAAATCAAAACCATGTCCTTTTACGCCCCAAACCATAACTCCGGGCATCAAATAGAACTGCTTATACTTCCTCAAACTTTGCATATAAAAATAAAACCCAATACGTTCAATATAAAATCCGATTGTTTTCATTTCTCTATCTGTTTTTTTATCTGTTCCCAACTTTTTTTGTCAATTACCATTTTCCGGGGGTATTGTATTATTGCGTACTTCGTATAAACCAAATTGTAAATACCCAACTGCCCCTTTATTGGCATTTCAATAACACGTCTTGGGTTGCGCATCATCCATCCGAAACCCTTTGTTATTTTCGCCCTCTTTTCCTTTGGAATCCGGGTGTTTTCCCAATCCTCAGGCGTGAACTCTTTTATCGGCTTAACGTCGTACAATTCAACCAAACCCAACGTAACGCCGCTTTCCATTCCCGGATAAGCCGGGGACGCTGCGGAACATATCAACAGGTCTCCACGGTATGACGTGTTTTTGCTCCGAACTTCAATTGACTTTTCCCCGTAAACAATACCGTTTTCGTCCTTGTAAGCCTCCGTTACCAAGCAATTAGCGTATGGCTGCTTTACGGTCAACGCATGCCATCGGTCGTGCTTTTCCGGGTTGTAATCCTTGTTGCTGTACTGCATATTATTTTTCTTTTTTATTATTCCCAGCGGGCTAACTGCATAACCAATTGGTCGTTTTGGCTCCGATTCCAGTTGTTTCGGCGGCATAAACTCACAAGCCACAATAATCTTATTTCCTTTTGTCCTGGTGCCAATCAGACGGGAACCCGCTGGGATTTTCATTTAAATTTCAAATATCATTTTCAAAACGGCAAATCATCCGGATTTGGCGTTGGTGGCGTTGGAACTGCGCCTTGCCGTCCCACGCTTTGTCCGTCTTTCTTTGGCGTCAACATCTCCATATCATGCCCGTAAACCTCGGAAATAAAATGTTTAACGCCGTTGTTATCATAACTGCGGGTTCTCAATTCCCCCTCAATGTATAATTTATCGCCCTTTTTAACGTACTGGCTGGCTATCTTTGCCAAACCATTTGACAATACTATATTGTGCCACTCGGTACGTTCCTGAATTTCTTTGCCGTCTTTTGTCTTGAATCCTCTTTTGGTTGTTGCCAACGTGAATTGTGCGACAACTCCGCCATTATCAAACGTTTTGACGTTGGGGTCTTTTCCGGTATACCCCATCAAAATAACCTTGTTTACACTCATAATTTAATGTTTTAGATTAGCCACCTAATGATACTATACACCGCCCACATATAAGACGCAACCGTCAACGTCACGAACGTGTATACCACAATTTTATATCCGGTTTTTGGTTTTATTTTCATCACTTGAATTTTACGCAGTCCAATAAATATTGCTTCTTACAGTCCGACCATCCGGCGGCATTATTTATCGCTTTACGGTCGTCCTCATGTACGAACTCGCAAACCCAGCCGCCGACGCTTGATTCTTCAACCAGCCGAACCAATTTACCAACAAGGAAAGAACGCAGTTTATAATAGCTTGAATTTTCGCCAACAAACAAAACTCGTCTTTCTGCATTTATTTCGGGCGGATTTTCAATTTGTGGGCGTTTCTCCCTTTCCGAGTATGTTTGTACTCGTCTGAAATCACTTTTGATTGAGCGGCGAGAAATCGCCCCGTAATCTACTATCCTTTTTTTCGTCCTCATCTTCTCAAACTTTCATATTCGTTTTTAAGCAATTCAATAATCCGGACGTTACCCGGATATATTCGCATTTTCTCACGGTCGCCATTCTCCCAACGGTTGTGCATCTCAAAGCAAAGTATATTGATATTCCGAGGGTCATGCGCCATTTCCGGATAAGCTCCACGGGGTAAAATATGGGAACAATACGTTGCCGAAAAATTGTGCAAAGGTCGTAACGTTTCCTCGCATCTGTGTGGCTTATGCTCCCAAACCCACCGGAAAAACCGTTGGTTGGCAACGAGAATGTCGCCACGTCCTAAAACGTAATGCCCGAACAATTCCCGTTGTATCTCAACACGCAACCGAATATCTAACCGAAAGTTACGAATATCCAATAACGGCTCGTAGCCACGAGCGACGCAATATTCATATTCGCAACGCTCGGTCAACAATATTGACTCCATTACATATCGTCTGCTGGGTCTTCCATCTCCGGGAACATATCATTTTCGTTGTCTGCATCATTTCCGAAAACTAACGGGTTGGGTTCTCCATCAGCCCCGAACAAATCCATTTGCGCCCTCTTCCCATCAAACAGAAATTCGTAAACCTCGTTTTCAATGTCGCACACAATGTTTTCCAACTCTTCCTCAAAACCGAACGTTTCAACGGCGTATTTCATACGTGGGGTGTTGATTGCGGTTTTCTGATTGTTTGATACGGTAAACAATCCAGTGAGAACGACGCCTACATTATCATCTTGCCCCGACAAAGAAACGCCCCTTACTTCAATGTTTCCCAAACATTCGTTTGCGAAAGAATCGGCAATTTCTATTTGTTTTTTGGTCGCCTTAAAATCCGGGGTTGCAATCATGCTTTTGAAAGACGTGATATTGAACACACGCCCCATAATCGGGCAAAGGTCTTTGAACAATTTTCGCAAATCCAGGTGTATGTCCTTTGCGCTCAATACGTGATACTTGTTTGTGTAGCTCTCGTTTCCGACAACTTCCGTTACCTCAAAGTGAACATCTAATCCGCCATCTTTCAACAATTTCACTTTTGAGAGTGAAAACTTTTCTTTCGTAGGAACTGGCATGACATTTGTTTTTTCGCTCATAAGAATAAATATTTAATCGTTTCCCGGTTCCGCCGGGTCGGTATCTTCTTTGTAATCGTCACACGGTTCATCGTCAGCGCATCGCCCGGACAACATACAAACCGGGTAATCAACGCAATCAATACAAAATTTCTTTTCTTCCATGCTTAAAATTCCGTTTCGTTCAACATCTGTTTCACTTTACTTTCCGGTTTCGCATCAACAACCGAGGATAAAGCCGGGGTTGGGTCGTGAAACCCAATAGCACGTTTTACCATCTTTGTTTTTGCTGGTTCTTGTTCCAACTTCAATTGCTCCGCCGGGTATTCCTTTTGCTTCAACTCGATAATCCCCAATTCAACCAATTTAGGGACGCATCGGCATAATGCCTTTACGTCCTCCAAAGCATCATGTGCTGGGAATGTTTCGCCGGGAAAACACTTGTTATAAAGTTCCTCCAATTTCGGATATTTCCCCGGACGTCCATTTGCATACAACGCACCTACAAATTTAATCGTTTTCATCATCGTATCAATTCGTTTGCCCTTGAACAATGCGTCATCCGCCTTTGCGTCGTAATATTCACGCCCCATAATGCGCAATATCATTGCTTTTACAATTGACGTGTCAAAGTAGATATTATGCCCAACCAATAGACGAGCATTTTTGCAATCCTCCAAAAATTCGTCTATAATGTCAGCAAATGGGACACCCTCGGCGTTTGCTCTCTCTGCTGTAATTCCGTGTATCTCAATTGAGGCTTCCGGAATTTCCCACCCCTCCGGCTGTATGATATATGAACGTTCCTTTTCGTTTACCGACCATGCCAATTGCACGATGTTTGGAAATTCTGCAAAATCAACGTCCCATTTTGCGCCCTTGGCTGGCAATCCGGTTGTTTCGCAATCAAACGTCAAAACATCTTTCAAAATGTCGTTCATCTCATTTCCTTTGCTGTCTGTGAATGTTTCTTTTTTCATATTATTTTCTGATTTTTATTTTTATTCTTTCTTTTCTAACGAGCTTCTAATTAATAACTCATATTAAGCGTGGGTCATCAATATATGTATTGTATACCTCGGCGGCAATCTGTTTAAGTGTTTCGATATGATCGATTAACTCGGCGTTAGACAATTCCGCCACGGTACGCAATTCGTAGGTATATTTCCCGGTTTTCTCGTTGACACGCTCAACATACATAACTGGGGACAACTCACGTAATCGGCGTTCTGTTTGTTCCTCTGTCAGACGCTCCCCAGCTTCCCATATAGCCGACCGGAACGTTGGTACCACGCAATTAAAATAATACCCTTTCAACGCCTCCGACGAACCGGGTGACGCAACGATAAAACGTGCAATTATGCGGCTTCCTTTGTGCATAGAAAAGAACTGATTCAATTCACCCATATACATTTGCAAACCGCCATTGTTGTTAACTATGCCCGTTGCTGTCATCTCTCTTTTTTTCATTATCTCCAAACTTTACGTTAAACCTTTGTGAAAGAAATCTTTTACAATCAAACTTTTCTCCAAATATATTTTCTTTCATAAACTCATTAAATTCTGCAATAGAATCATGATATAATGAAAAAAAGAACCATTCATAAACATCCTTGAAATATTCATTTATTTTGCTTTTCGGATGTTTATCTAAATATTTTTGTCCGTTATTGATATAGTATTTTATCATATTAGGATATTTCATAAAATCTAATATCCTATTTTTTCTACTTGCTAACGGGCAACACATGCAACCTAAACGCCTTTCAGAAATAAAATTACCTTTGTCATCATAATACAATGGGTGTAATTTTATATTCCTTTCTTTTACAAAATCTTCAATATCTTTTTTCGTCCAATTTAATATAGGAAAATATTGCTTTGTTTTTTCTTTTTGGTTGAAAACTCTGCATTGCTCCGGCTCTTTGTAACGTTCTTTTCTTTTATTACTTTCTTCGCTTCTTATGCCTAAAATTGCATAATCAAGTATTTTATACTCTTTTAAGTATTCACAACATATTCTTCTATATCTTGACGGGAACCATGTTTTCTGTATTATTTGCCCGAATGAATATTTAGGTCTCATTATTTCAACTCCTCTTTCCTTGCAATGTTTTATTGTGCCAGGCGGGTCTATCGTTGTATTTTTATATATCGCCCTATATTCTACTTTTGCCATTCTTACGAGTTCCAAAATAACGTCAGAATCCTTTCCGCCGCTATAACAAACTTCTATTGGTTGCCCGACTTGTTTTGCTTTTGCTTCTGCTGATTGAATCAGTTTAATAGCAAAATCAATCTTTTCTTTCAACGTTTTCATTGTCTTTCTTTTCTTAGTCAACTTTTTTTGTTTAAGGGACGCCGGGGAACCGACGCCCCAGTTAACTCAACATAACGTGTACCCGATTTTGCGTTTTCGGGTACATATTCATCGAATGTGTACCCGAAAACGCATATAAAGTTAGGGTTGCGCATCTGTATATTCTTCGATAATCAAATCGTCTTGCCCTCTCTTTACTTCTTCAATGAATCCTTGGAAACCGTTCTTTTGGGCAATATCAATAATTGCTTGCAACCTCTTTTCGCCTAAACTTTCGCCCCTCGCTATGCGGAACACTTTGACGGTTGGGTTGCTTGCAATGATAAGTTTTGCGGCAACTTCCATAATCTGCGAATCTGAAACCTTTCCAGCAACAAATGGCACATCGTTCAATACCAACCCATCATCCGTAAATGATAGCCCGGAAATTGGCAATTTCGACGTCGCAATTAGCTTTTCACGCTCTGCCGACAATTTGGCAATGTCGGAATCCATCTTTTCGGCTTCTGCTCTCTTTTCGTCTGCTTGCTTTTTCTTGGTCAGATAATCGGCAACTTGTGCAGCCTTTTTATTAAATTCTTCAGCTAACTTCAATTGCTCGGCTGTATCTAACTTTTCCGGGTTGTTTTCCTCATACTTCGCCAACCAATTTTCCGCATTTGCTTTGCGTTTCTCAAAATCGGCTTTTTCTGCATCAATCTGTGCAACGGTTTCTTTGTAGGTTCGTTCCGCCATCGCCATTGCCGTTTTTGCCGCCTCAATCGCTTTTTCGTAGGATTCTTTGGCGGCTTCCATACGTGCCGGAATTTCTTCCAACTGCTGCGTTCTCTGTGCTAACGCCGAACGTACGGTTTTTGCCTTTTCAATCAATTGGGCGTTTTCTTGCTGTTCCCGCATTAGTTCGGTAATGTCCTTTGGTTTGGCATGCGTTTGCAAATCCTCTGTTGTCAATCCCTGTCCGGCTGCGTCTGATATGGATTTGTAAGTTTTCAAATCTCGGTTCACGCCTGTACGCTCTGTTTTCAACCCGGCAACCTCTGTATCAATTTCGGCAATTCTTTTGCGTACATTTTCCGGCAACAATGCCTTGACAACTTCAATTTGTTTGCGGCGTCCCTCGGCTGTTTCCGACCAGCGAGAAAATTCCACGGCGTCAAAATCTGTATACCCAAAAATCTTCTGCAACATTGAAACGTTATCGCTTTTCATTCCAGTTGCCTTTGATTTTATTGATAACGTGCCACGTGGATTTGCTTTGGTAAACCTCAATTCAACCTCGTATTCCTCGCCATCGTCGCCGACAATCATTTTTGCAAAACCTTTGCTTTCGCCGTTTCTTAATACTGCATCACGGTTCCCGGTCAATAAAGCCCCTATCGCTTTTAATACGGTCGATTTTCCCAACTCATTGTCCCCAGTGATGAAATACACATTACCATCAAAATCTGCGTTAAACTCCTTAATTACTTGAAAGTTTACTAATTCCAATTTCTTAACTATCATTTTTTACTCTCGGTTTATGTCGGGGTTGCCCCCGGCGGTTAATATTATTTTTTCAATTCTCTTAATATATGCGCTATCACGTCAACAGTCCATCCGTTTCCAATAGCCTCTTCCCTTTGAGAATAAGAAACGCCATCACATTCAGTATATCCATCGGGCAAAGTTTGAAGTCGTTCAACTTCTGTTATTGAAAGTTTATCTATTTCGATTTGGTCAGAATCAAAATACTTATTTTCTTTCCATTTACTTTTTACTGATATATATTTTTTTTGGGAAACAAATTTTGCTTGCCCCATGCTTTTACCAAAATACCGCCTACACAAATAAGATTGTGAACCAGTAAAGCCCGCATATCTTCTTGTTAAACACAATGATTTTTCTCGGTCAACCCATCCATTCTCTAAAATATCTTTCAATTTTATGCCCTTGTCTTTTGGCTGTGTAACATTTGGTATATTAGTCCAGTAGCAACGTTTTCTACTCTGTGCCGAAACAAGTTCGGAATTTATCATTATCGGTTGAACTCCCAAATATTTTGAAATTTCATCTTTAATTTCACGGCTTATTGAATTGTTATTTTCATACAAAAAATATGTACATCCCGATTGTTCTTTTGCTTTTACAAACTGCATAAACAAATTGAATCCAATACCCGAACTTGTTGTTTCTCTGTCTTTTCTTGCAATACTCCAATACGTACACGGACTGCCACCAATAAGCAAATCAAAATCATTGTATTTTGAAAAGTCCGCATCGTAGACATTTCCACAATGACAGATATTTGGATAATTCTTTTTAGATATTGCAATTGCGCTTTTTTCTATCTCATACGCATCATATCTTTCAACTTCTATTCCGGCACGCTGTAACGCCACCATGCCACAACTAATTCCATCAAATAAACTTAGTATTTTCATTTTTCTTTTCTTTTTTGTACCGAGGACCCGCTCGGTCGGTTCGTTGTATCTCAACGGCACAAAGTTATGTATATTTTTTTAATTACCAAATATTTTTCTTTTATTTTAGCAAAAAAATCTCGGAATCATACTAAATCAAACAAACACAGCTGCTTGTCTGTCAGTTTAGCAACTATTGCATCAACTTCATGTTCCAATCGTTTACACGTTTCCAAAATTTCCGGTCTGCGCTGTGCAAAATATCTGCGTTGGTTGTGCCGCATCTGTTTTACCAACTCTGCAAACTCTTCCAACGTTATTTTATCCGGATTTTCGATTTGCAAGGCTTTTTCTGTTTCCATATACATTTTATTGTTTAATAAAATAAAATCGCTCTACGAGGCTAAAAAAGGCGTTCATACATTTTGGCGGGCAAATTTTCTCGCACCCAATCCGGATTGTTGCGCAAAATATATCTTCCAAAGTGCATTATCAACGTTGCATCAGCATTCCACAATGTCGGTTTCAACTCTGGGTATAGATTCCCGGCAATTTCTCTGTATCTGCGCTTTCGCTCGTTCTTTTCCTCCTTTTTACGGGTCGTCTTGGCTCGCAACTTCAACTCGTTTTGCCACTTCATAGGGTGTACCATAACGAATGGGACATCGCAAACCGCAATGGTTGCTTTTAACTGTTCATAATTTGCAAGCATTTTTTGTATGCGATAGAGTTTGCCCATATTGACGCCATCGGCACCAGGCACAATGTCATCGGGGCGCACGCTCAATTTTTCCAAAAAGACAATCGGCGAACAAATGGATTTCAGATATTCCAAATAATTACGCAATTCTGTTAAATCCCTTGGCATTTTTATTGCCGTTATTTTTTTATTCGGGCGCCATTTGACAATGCCCCCATTTGCGCCGGGGTCAATTCCTATAATGCAATCAATCTTCATGTTTATAAATTAAATAGGTTTTTAAATATATAATACAGCACACTTACAACGATCGAATTACCAGCCATTTTATATTGTTGCGTTTTACAGATTTTGGCTTTTTGTATTTTATATATATCATTATCCGAAACGTCCATTAAACGAAAACATTCTTTTTCAGTTAGTTTTCTTATACGGAAATATTTATTATTGATAGGCTCATACAATAGATTATCTTTTTGAACGGTTGTAATTGTATTACTTATTCCGTCTTTTCTCGGTTCTAATATCGTCATATTATGCCGACTTTCCTTGAAATCTCCACTTTCGTATGCCTTACGCATTTTCTTTCCGTATTCTGTCCTTTTGGGCATTAGAACATTTGGTTCTACCAAAAAATTGTTATTTTGCCAGCCACTCGTAGTGATTGCGGGGCATATATCATACTCCCAACCATTGTTAAACCCCCTTGGATATTGTTTTATAAAAGGTTCATTTGGGCAATCGCATGCAGACTTAAGCGCAACTCCATTTTCTTTTTGAACTTTTCGGATAAATGACGACAAGAAACGTTGACTTAAATAATAATTATCATCGACATTTTGTTCCAATATATGTTTTAATCTTTTATCAGATAAAAAAGGTTTGGGGAAATCAAACCACGCATCCCCTAATATACTAACCATAAATAAGCGTTCTCTGTTTTGAGGAACCCCAAAGTTTTTTGAATTAAGGATTTGCGTAAAATTAGTATATCCCATTTGAGTTAGAAACGAATGCCATTTGTGCAAATAAGGTAAAAATTTTTTCTGCGCCAATGCCTTTACATTCTCCATTAAAAGATATTTTGGTCGCTTCAATTCGATAGCCTTTTTGCACTCCCACAAAAGCCCGCTTCTTGTTCCGCTTCCCTCTTCCAATCCCTTTTGTTGCCCCGCACTGGATATGTCTGTACATGGGAACGAATACGTGAACAAATCAAAATTAGGTACATTCCCCCAATCTATTTTTGATATATCGCCAAAGTTTCTTTCATTCCATTGTGGATAAACTGCATTATGCGTCATTATTGCATACTTATCTATTTCCGACCATCCAACCAATTCATAATCAATGCCCAATCTATCTAATGCCATACATTGACTATCATAACCGCTGAATGCCGTGAAAACTTTCAATTTCATATTCAAATAAAAAACAAATAGTTATCAATCTGTATTTCCTCTGCAATCATACGGTCAAACGCTCGTATGATTTCCCTTTTCCGGGCAACTTCGTACGCCATGAAATCAATTTCCGGGCTGTCAATTCCCTTTTTCCGGACATTGAATGCCGTATATTGGTTTACCAATCCAATTGTCACACGGTGCATATATTTTGCAAATGCTTGTTTTCTGTCGCCCTCGTCTACCTCCACTTCGTCAGCAAATCCAAAGTTCAACAACCAGTCATACAAAAACATTTCGTCGCCAAATTCAAACGATATTTTCCCAGTGTATTTGTATTGCAGAAAAACAATTCTGTTTCTTGCCTCCCTGCAGTTGTGGTAATATCTCTTTTGCTCCGGTGTCATCTCTCTTTCGGGTTCCGGCAACGCTTTATATGCTTTCCAAATTACTTCATTCTGTTTTTTCCTATATGCTCCCAGTATCTTTGCAAAGTAATCGGCGTTGAATTGCTGGTAATGCTTTTTATCCGGGTTCCCTTGACTGTCACGGGGCAAAAATTCGTCCAATTCCCCAGTCGTTGCCAACTCGAATGCCAACTTAATATCCGCTAATGTCATTTGCGAATAGTATTTTTTGAGTATATCCAATAACCGGGTACAGGTGTACGCCCAATCATCTGAATTGGTCGGAATTATATATCCAACGTCCATTGCTATGAACCGGAACATTTGCCCGGTTTTCGCAACCAACGTGCCATCGTCAATCTCGGCAATTTGCATTTTCGTTGAGGCAGCGAAAATGAACTTTTCAACCCCGGATAACGATTTGGCAACCTCGGGCAACTGAACCATTTGTCGGCGTATGTCGATTGCTTTTGTACCGGGCGTTGGGTTGTATATCGCCAACGAATCGCCTTTAATAATTGCCATAATTATAAAAAATCAAATAAATTAAACTTTGGTTTCACATTTCCCTCATTACGCTTATTGCACCTCCGTGCATAGGCAAACGGCAAGAACTTCTCATACCACCGGGCATCCTCCATCATTGACGATACCCATTGGTTGTTGAGCGAATCGGGGACATCTCCTTTGAAAGTGTAGAGTTTCTTCCAATCGCCCTTGCGGTTGCCACCAAAGAAGTGAATGGACGGGAACCGCTCTTCGCAGCGTTTGCAAGCTTTGCGGAAAAATTCTGCTTGGTAATTCTCCGCCTTGGTATCTTCAAGTATCAAACGGATATACACATCATTGTAACTGTAATATAATTTAATTAGTTGAAGTACATCAAATAAATTGTAGTTGAAATCACAGTCATATAGTCCGTGGGCAAAATGTGAGTTTCCGTATCGGTCGAACTTAATTCGCAAATCGAAAACTCTCGCCCCTGCTTCCCATTGCTGAATGATTGTCTTTTTTTGACAGCGTGCGAAAGGAATCATAAACCATCCATACCACTTCGCAGGACGGAGAAACGTCATTGAATTGTGCGTGCCGATTATCGGCTTTATTTGTTTGTCCATAATTCAATATTATTAGAATAAATTCGTTTGAATAGGACGGCTCAAAACTTGGTCTTGTGCCGCCTTGAAAAAATCCTTTTTGATTTCAAACCCGTATGCACGCCGACCTAACGTCTTTGCAGCATAAAGCGTTGAACCACTTCCGGCGCATGGGTCAATGACAACATCGCCGGGGTCTGTGAATATACGGATTAGGTATTGCAACAATGGCACGGGTTTTTGTGTCGGATGTACCTTTGGCGTTTCTGTGTCACGTACCCAATCAATACAGTTAAACACCATCCCACCGCCAACGGCATCATTGTTGAACTTCGGCAACTTGTCACGATAAAGCAATACGCCATATTCGCAATTTCCAACGATTCGCATATTGGCTTTCAATACCTGTGCGGAAAAGTTCTTGCGAAACACAAGGTTGATGTAATGGTTGAATCCGTATTGCTTGCCAAGTTCGATGTATTTGAATTGTTGCTCAAACTCACAAAACACAATCATGCAAGGTGCTTTCCCGGATTCCTTGGGTTCTTTCACAAGCATTTGCGAACAAAAGTGCATAAATTCAGCCGGGCGAAAATCCTTGTCGGTATCGAAAAACTCCTTTCCGGCTTTGTCCGATTCCCCATTCTTGTTGTCCCCGTCAACATACCACGATGGATTGCTAGCGTATGCTTTCTTTCCAAGGTTATATGGAGGGTCGGCTATAATCAATTGCGCCTTAGGGATACCATATACCTTGAAATTTTGAAAATGGTCATTGAATAATTCGACTTTGTTCATAATAAATTACTTAATAATTATTGTTAAGAAATTCCATTGCACCGTTTATATCAACACTCTTTTTCCCTTGCTGGTATTGCGGTTTCAAATGCAATTTTCCTTTTTCTTTGTCCCCACGTATAAAATTTCTCGTTTGTGCAATCCAATCTTTTTGCATCCTGCCTTTGCTTGCGCTCCAATCGGCGACGGAATGATAATAGTATAAAATATCTATTTGTTCAAATTCCGGTTTGTCAAAGCATTTTTCAAAATCTTCAAACTTTGAAAATCTACTGTTTGCAAACAAACATTTATGAGGTTCTGTTGTTCCTCTTAATTTTTGCGCATTTCCCGATTTTTCATTTTCCGGTAAAAGTCCCGAAAATTCGTTTTCGGGTTTTATATTATCATTATCTATATTATTATCTATATTATTATCACTTACGTTTCTAATTCCTAATGCAATTGCAACAACTACAAATATCCAACAGGACATTATTTTTAATTTATTAACCTCATTTCTATTATTCATATCCTCCTCCTATTAACACTATAATATTTGGTATATATTACCACAGTTTTTACTATAATACTTTTCACAACCTTTTTCTAGTAATTTTCTAAAAAAGCAGATAAGATTTTACCCTATCTGCTTTATAATTATCATAGTAAAAATTATGTCCATTATTAAATTTCATCACGCACTTACTGTTAAATTTTAACACATTTTAATTGTTTTTTCCATACAACTTTCAATATTGTAAATAAAAAAACTCGGAATGCTTAATAAAAGACATTCCGAGAATTTTATTTATTATTCAAATTCAATAGTTGCAGGTGGTTTTCCTGTACAATCATACATTACTCTGTTTACACCATTAACTTCATTTACTATTCTAGTAGTTACTTTTCCAAGAACTTCCCATGGTAAATCAGCAGATTCTGCTGTCATGAAATCACTTGTAGTTACAGCTCTTAAAGCAATTGCATAATCATAAGTTCTTTCATCACCCATAACTCCTACAGATCTCATATTAGTTAAAGCTGCAAAGTATTGACCGATTTCTTTATCAAGTCCAGCCTTAGCTATTTCTTCTCTATAAATAGCATCTGCATCTTGAACTATTCTTACTTTTTCAGCAGTTACTTCACCAATAATTCTAATACCAAGTCCTGGTCCTGGGAATGGTTGTCTGTATACTAAATGTTCTGGTATATTAAGCTCTAAACCAGCTTTTCTAACTTCGTCTTTAAATAATAATCTTAATGGTTCGATTATTTCTTTGAAATCAACGTAATCAGGAAGTCCTCCAACATTGTGGTGAGACTTAATTACAGCTGAATCTCCTAATCCACTTTCAATTATATCTGGATAAATTGTACCTTGAACTAAGAAGTCCACAGCTCCAATTTTCTTAGCTTCTTCTTCAAATACTCTAATGAATTCTTCACCTATGATTTTTCTCTTAGTTTCTGGATCTTCTACCCCAGCAAGAGCCTCATAGAATCTTTCTTGAGCATTAACTCTAATAAAGTTTAAGTCATATTGACCTTCTGGTCCAAATATAGCTTCTACTTCATCTCCCTCATTTTTTCTAAGTAAACCATGGTCAACAAATACACAAGTTAACTGCTTTCCAATAGCTTTTGATAATAAAACTGCTGCAACAGATGAGTCAACTCCACCTGATAATGCACATAAAGCTTTACCATTTCCTACTTTTTCTCTTATTTCTTCAATTGTCTTTTCAACAAATGAATCCATTTTCCAGTCTCCAGAACACTTACAAATGTTATAAACAAAGTTTGATAACATCTTAGTTCCTTCTTGAGTATGCATAACTTCTGGATGGAATTGAACTGCATATAAGTTCTTTTCTGCACATTCCATAGCTGCAACTGGACAAACAGGAGTATTTCCTATAATTTTAAATCCTTCTGGAGCTCTTTCTATGTAATCAGTGTGACTCATCCAACAAATTGTTGATGGTGCAACACCTTCAAATAATTTTGATTCAACATCAACAGCAACTTCTGTCTTACCATATTCACTTACAGGCGCAGTAGCAACTTTTCCTCCAAGTACATGAGACATAAGTTGTGAACCATAGCAAATACCAAGTACAGGTATTCCTAATTCAAATATAGACTTATCACATAAAGGAGAATTTTCACCATATACACTGTTTGGTCCTCCAGTGAAGATTATTCCTTTTGGGTTCATTTCTCTTATTTTTTCAACGCTTAAATTATAAGGATGAACCTCACAATATACATTACACTCTCTAACTCTTCTTGCAATTAATTGATTATATTGACCACCAAAGTCAAGTACTAATACTAATTCTCTACTCATTAGAATCCTCCTAATGTTTTTTCTTTAATTATCTCGTAAAATTATACACTTTTCAACAAAAATGTTAAAATCTAAACACAGAAACTCCAAAAAGGAGTTTCCATATCTAACTATTAACTAAGAACTATTAACTATTAACCATCCAAACTATTCTCTAACACTATAATTTGGTGCTTCCTTAGTTATATTTATATCATGTGGATGACTTTCTCTTATTCCTGATGCAGTTTGAACAACAAATCCAGCATTTTCAAATAAATCTTCTAAAGTTGGAGCTCCAAGGTATCCCATACCGGATCTTATTCCACCTATTAATTGGTATAAAGTATCAGCTACTGGCCCCTTATATGCAACTCTTCCTTCAACACCTTCTGGAACAAATTTCTTAGTACCATTTTGGAAGTATCTATCAGAAGAACCTTTCTCCATAGCCCCTAAAGAACCCATTCCTCTATAAACTTTATAACTTCTTCCTTGATATATTTCCATTTCACCTGGTGCTTCTTCACAACCAGCAAGCATTGATCCCATCATACAAGCACAAGCTCCACCAGCTAAAGCCTTAACTATATCTCCTGAATACTTAAGTCCACCATCAGCAATTACTGGAACTCCATATTTTCTTCCTTCTTCAGCACAATCCATAACTGCAGTTAATTGAGGAACCCCTACCCCAGCAACTATTCTTGTTGTACAAATTGATCCTGGTCCAATACCAACCTTTATACAGTCAGCTCCAGCTTCAGCTAAATCTCTTGTAGCTTCTGCAGTAGCAACATTACCAGCAATTATTTGAAGATCAGGATATTTAGCTTTTATCTTTTTAACACCATCAATAACTCCTTTAGAGTGACCGTGAGCTGTATCTAATGTAATAACGTCAACTTGAGCTTTAACTAAGGCATCAACTCTATCCATCATATCATTAGTTATTCCAACTGATGCTCCACAAAGCAGTCTTCCTCTTGAATCCTTTGCTGCGTTTGGATATGCTCTAACTTTTTCTATATCCTTTATTGTTATAAGACCTTTTAAGTTGTTTTCTGAATCAACTAAAGGTAATTTTTCTATTTTATGAGTCTTTAATATTTCTAAAGCTTCTTCTAATGTTGTTCCTTCTGGAGCTGTTACTAATGGACTCTTAGTCATAACTTCTGAAATTACTTTATCATAGTTTGTTTCAAAAACTATGTCTCTGTTAGTTATGATTCCTACTAATTGAGTTCCTCTTGTAACTGGAACACCTGAGATTCTATATTGAGACATTAATTCTAATGCTTCTCTTACTGTATGGTCTTCATTCAAGAATATTGGATCTGTAATTACTCCATTTTCTTGTCTCTTAACTCTATCAACTTCTTTTGCTTGATCTTCAATTGTCATGTTTTTGTGTATTATTCCGATTCCGCCTTCTCTAGCCATTGCAATTGCCATCTTAGATTCAGTAACAGTATCCATACTTGCACTCATTAGTGGTATGTTTAGTGTTATTGTCTTTGTTAATTGAGTTTTTAATGAAACTTGATTTGGTAAAACCTCTGATTTGTTTGGTACTAGTAATACATCATCAAATGTGTAAGCTGTTTTTAATATTCTTGCCATACTTAATCTCTCCTATCATAATTATTTATCTTTATATTTATGTAATAAATGCATTTTATATCTGATTATTTATTTTTGGGGTTAATCAAATAAAAAAAAGCATATTAAGTCCGCTATCTATAAGTGAACATTAATATGCTTTTACCCTATACATTATTCGTGTTTAGGTAAGTATATCAAACTCACTCATAGATGAAAATTTAAGGTTTTCAGTAGAAACACCCTGCCATATTCAGGGTTTATATGAGTTGTTTTATTATTCGTGTTTTTTCGCTTTTTATTATTATAGTTTATGGTTTATGGCTTGTCAATATAATAAATTGAAACAAATAAATGCTAATAATATATTTGCCATCTTTGTGGTATATTATTAGCATTTATAAATATCTTATTGTTCATTTTTAGTAATTTTATTAATATCTCTACTTATTTTATGATAAATTATTATTTTAGTTATTATC
>OLNE01001200.1_pt1 | contig 19497 bp, 18 predicted proteins | sample 1672431 | NCBI WGS metagenome assembly OLNE01 (sample SAMEA3136685, study PRJEB25190) | human gut metagenome | reverse complement strand
TTCCGAATGTGGGTAAATCTACATTTATCAATAATATTTCTACAATTGATGAATGTACGGAAGGTAAAGTATTGATCAATGGCAAGAATGTCAGATCTATGTCTGCCAATGAAATTGGACATTTCAGATACCAGAATCTAGGATTTATCTTCCAGGATTTTAACTTGCTGGACACACATACAATGTATGAGAATATTTCTATGCCTTTAGCACTTGCACATGTACCAAAGGCAGAAATTGAAAAAAGAGTAAACAATCTGGCAAATGAGCTTCAGATTACATCTTTGCTTCATAAATATCCAAATGAATGTTCTGGTGGTCAAAGACAGCGTGGAGCTATCTGCAGAGCACTGATCAATAATCCACATATCATTGTTGCGGATGAACCTACAGGTAATCTAGACTCTGTGAATTCTAGTGAATTATTACAGTTACTGCAGAAGATGAATAAAGAAAATGGCGTAACGATTGTTATGGTTACACATGATCCACTCATTGCTTCCTTTACAACACGTCTTGTTTATATCAAGGATGGGAATATTGAAACAGTACTGGATAAGGGCGGTATGAATCAGGATGAATATTTCAACCAGATTGTAGAACTCAATTCTAGAGAATCCAGGGAAATTTTAGCGAAATAACAAATAGAATCGGACAAAATTTGTCCGATTTCTTTCTTATTTCATACCGAAGTGAACGTAAATATTGTAAAATACGTGTATAAAAATACAAACAGGGGGAAATTTATGGGACTAGAGAAAGTGATCCATGTAAATCGATGGGGTGTTTTTGAAGTATCTTTGAATGGAACAGACGAAGGAAATCCATTTGTTGAACAGACATTGACAGGTATCTTTACATCAAAAGATGAAAGTGTGTGCGTCAATGGTTTTTATGATGGAGATGGCGTCTACAGAATTCGTTTTATGCCTTCTTATGAAGGAGAATATTCTTTTGTCTTGCATGCAACATTTACAAAACAAGTATTTTCTGGAACGTTTGTGGTAGATCCACCAAAGGCAAATAATCATGGCCCAGTGCATGTACATGATACATATCATTTTTCATACGCTGATGAGACACCTTATATTTCCATTGGTACAACAGCATATGTATGGCATTTACAGAATGAACAGACAAAAGAACAGACACTCAAAACATTACAAGACTCAGCTTTCAATAAATTACGCTTCTGCATTTTTCCAAAACACTATGTATATAATTTTAATGATCCAGAATATTTTCCATACGTTGGAACACCAATGGATGCTTCTATATTGAATGAAAGTAACTTCATGGATTACATGGGGAAAAATGAAGGAAATAATTTTGATAAAACTAGATTTGTTCCAGAATATTTTAGGAATATTGAAGAACAGCTGCAGAAGTTATGTGATCTTGGAATTGAAGCAGATTTGATTCTGTTCCATCCATATGATCGCTGGGGCTTCTCCTCTATGACAAGAGAAGAAGATGAATTGTATTTGAAGTATATCATTGCACGTTTTGCGGCGTATCATAATGTATGGTGGGCAATGGCAAATGAATGGGATTTATTCCAGAATAAATCTGCAGAAGACTTTGAATATCTTGCAAACATTTTAGTGAAGAATGATCCATATCATCATTTACGTTCGATTCATAACTGCTTGAAAGTATATGATCAATCAAAGGACTGGATTACACATGTTTCTTATCAGAGAATTGATTTATACAAAACAGTAGAAGTTACAAATGAGCTCAGAGAACAGTATCATAAACCAGTTGTTGTGGATGAAGCTGGCTATGAAGGAAATATTCAGTATGGCTGGGGTAACTTGACTGCTGAAGAAGAAGTGAGACGTTTCTGGGAAATTGCAATGCGTGGCGGATATCCAGGACATGGCGAAACATATCTGAATGAAAATAATATCTTATGGTGGTCTCATGGTGGTAAACTGCATGGGGAAAGCCATTTGAGATTTGGATTCTTAAAACAGATCATGCAGGAAATGGATGGCAGCGAAATTGCGCCTCATCAGATTGAATGGGACAGTACATGTGCTGTCAGTGAAAATGACAAGGAAGAAAAGGCAAAAGGCCAATATATTTTCTACTTTGGTTTCCAAAGACCTGGATGCAGAGATTTCTTTATTGATGATGAAACAGATTACGCAGTTGATGTGATTGATACATGGAATATGACAATTCGCTATGCAGGTGTGTTCCACGGTCGCTTTAGAATTGCACTTCCTTCAAAGCAGTACATGGCTGTTAGACTGAGAAAAGCAAATGAAGCGGACTTGATTCGTGAAGTTGATTCGGAATATAAATCTGTTCGTCTAAAAGAAGAACATCCATTTGTAGCGGCAGAAGAAAAGAAAGAAGAACCTCAGGAAATTCCACCTGTACAAAAAACACCATTGATTCATAATGATCTGGATGAAGAAGATTATCTTGAACCAACAACGATCAAAGAAAAAGTTCAGCAAATGAAACCTTTTGAAGAAGAAGAGGAAATTGTTGAAAATAATCTGGATGAAGATATCAGTGAAGAAGTGGAAATCAAAGAAGAAGCAGAAGAAATAAAGGAAGAAAATCTGGATTTGAGTGATGTGAAAGAAGAAAGTGATGATGAAGCAGAACTTCCTGAAATCGTTACAGCTTCTAGTCCTGTTTTTCACACAGATGATGAATTAGAGGAAGAAAAAGAAATTGATAATTTAGATGTACCAGTCAGCTTCTTTAAGCGCAGCGAATGATGTTAAATGACATTGATTTGTATCAGTGTTAAAATGTGATTATTCATTGGAGGAATTATGGAACAGTTAGAATTTAAATTTGATACACAGTTATTGATTGATGGTCATGATCTTGATGAAGATAAGATCAATGACTATATTACAGAACACTTTAAAGGTGACTGTCTATTAGTTGTTGGAGATGATACTTTAATCAAGATTCATTTCCATACAAATGAACCATGGCAGATTCTTGAATATGGTCAGTCTATTGGTGATATCTATGACGTTGTTGTAGAAAACATGCAAAGACAAGAAGAAGGCTTAAAAGGATAAAAAGAAATCACGGATTCAGAATCCGTGATTTTTAAATACTTTATTCATAATTTCTGGATATTTTTCAATTGGAAAGGATTGTCTGGAATATATTTTGTTTCCATAATCTGCAAGATATCCATGTAACCATACTCCCATACATAATGCATGGAAGATATCCGTCGTCATTGTTAATATTCCTGCAAGGATTCCAACAAGCAGATCTCCTGATCCTGCCTGGGCTAGTGACTGGTTTCCGCTTTGATTGATATATACATCTTTATTTGGAGATACAACGATTGTATTTGGCCCTTTTAGTACAACATAGACTTTGTTTTTGCGTGCAAATTGCTTTGCGTATTCTAATTTGTGATCTTTGATGACTTCAATTGGCTGATTGCAAATGGAAGCAAATTCTCCTAAATGTGGAGTGATAATGACAGGACAGTTTACAAATCTTAAAATCCATGTATTTTTGACAAGCAGACGCAATGCTTCTGCATCTAGTATGACGGGCTTTGTAGATTCTTGTAGAATCATATCCATGCATTCAACTTTACGTGGCATACAAACTGCACCAGAACCAAATGCAATTGCCTTTGCTTCTTTGATGCGTGGGTATAGTTTTTCTTCGTAGTTGTTATAGTTGAACGGGTGGAATACTGGCGTAATATGATGTGCAGCTGCTATTGGATAGATTTCATCTGGACAGGAAACATTGATATAAGGAGTGCCAACGGTTTTAGCTCCTATGATATTTAAGCTTAGTGCACCAGCACATCCATAGCTTCCTCCAACAAGATATGTTTTTCCATATGTCCCTTTATATGCATTGACTGGTTTTTTTGGAAAAAGAGAAAAGAATCGTTCTTCATTCATTTCGTAATACTTTGTTGGAATTGTGTGTGGTAAATGTAAGTCAATCAATTCACATGTATCAAACAATTGATGTTCTTTTTGAAGCATATGAAATGGTTTGTAACAATCCAATGCAAATGTAATTGTTGAATGAATAGCATCTAGATCATGATAGTCGCTGTCTGCTTCTGCACCACTGTTGATATCGATGGAATAAACAGTTTTGTTGGACTGATTGATATATCGGAAAATATCTCGGATATTCTTCTTTAATTCACCATGATAAGAAAACCCATATACCGCATCAATAATTAAATCCGCCTGATCAATATATTCTTGTTTATATGAATAGATATATTTTGAATCAATCTGTTTACTTGCGTAGATTGCTTCGTTACTGATAGGTTCTCCATCAATGGGAAGAATTTTAAATGTGTAGTCTTTTAAATATTTACAGATGGTATAACCATCTCCGCCATTATTTCCTTTTCCAGCAAGTACAATGATGTTGTCCTGCCTGGAAAACGCATGCATGATTTTATCTGCAATGAGTCTGGATACCGTTTCCATGATTTCTAGTGATGAAAAGCCTGATAAAGACTCGATTTTCTGCATTCCTTTTCTATCAATGATCATACTGACTTCTTTCTTGCATTAATGATATCACATGTTATTTGAAAACTTGTGAAATAAATGTATGTATTATGATAAATATGCTATAATTTGAATATAACAAAGGGAGGTATGATCATGCCAGCAAAGAAAACAGTCTCAACAACAGAGACTAAAAAAGCAGCAGTGAATACAGAAGAAGCTAAGAAAGATACAACTGTAAAAAAGACAACTGCGAAGAAAACGACTACAAAGGCTGCTCCTAAGAAAGCAACAGCGAAAAAGGCTGCAGATAAAAAAGAAACTGTAGAAAAAGAAACAGCTAAAAAACCAGCAACAAAGAAGGCAGCTGCTAAGAAGCCTGCTGCTAAAAAGACAACAACAAGAAAGACAACAAAGAAGGTTGAAGAACCAGTTGTTAATAAAAAGTCTGTAAAGGATTATGAAGATATCATTAACTGGAAGAAGGGCGAAGCTCATGCAATGGATTGGCTCTATATCGAAGTGAATGCAAATGATCTTTTAACAGAAGTTGAAGCAGGTGTAGATAACCTTGATACAACATGTCAGGCTATCATGAACTGCATGCTTGAAGGTGACGTATTCGTAGTTGAACCAACAGGTGCTAATAAGGTAAGTCCAGCATTATCTGTTCGTTACTACTGCGATAACTTATCCGAAGATCGTAAAAAGTATTTCGAAAGATAAATTATATGAAAAGTAGAGAATTTTGCTTCTCTACTTTTTTATAACAGTATTTTGTCTAAGCACATTAGTATGAATACAGTAATCACAAGTACTATGATAATTGCGATACAGCGTCCGAGCATTCTTTTATATGGATTTGTATCACTCATGCATGGGAATTCATCAAAGAGTGATGTCCAGTGGGTACAGATATCAATGATTGCAATACAGCTTGTTAGATGCAGGAGGCGATAAAGTGTAGTGAATACAGGCTGTGTGATAATCATATCATCCCAGATGACATCTCCACTAAAACAAGAAGCGATGATCAAAACATAGACAATGCCTGCGATAATCATATGGGAAAGCTTTTTGCTTCGAAATCCTGGAATATTGATTCCATCAATCATTCGATGATGCTTGAATACGGAAATGACTTCTTCCATGGTTGTGAGTTCTTTGTGGATACATTGCATTGCTAAATCATCATATTCATGATTTGGAAACATTGTTTTCAATAAATAGCCAATGCATTGAATGTCTATCCATTCTTCACTGTCTGCACGTGCCTGTTCACCAACAGAAATCTTGACTTTATCATTGGATGTGATCCAGATTGAAGCAGGATCTAAGCTTCCAAGAATGATTTTTGGAGAATTATGATGCAGGATCTGCATTGTTTTCAGTATTTCATTCATGAAGTATTTTCTTAGTTTCAAAGAAATACCTTCATTGAGATATTCCTGTAATGTATTTCCTTCTGTTGTTTCTTCCAGTACATAAAGCATGCCATCGATTTCTCTATAATTCTCAATCGCAATGATTCCAGGGATATTCTGGCTGCTCAATGATGAAAAAACATGGATGTCATATTTTTCTAATGTTTTATTTGCCATATATATTCATTACTTTCTATCCAAATTTTATCATGACAATCATATAAAGTGTGTAAGTGTTTACTGATTATTTGTGAATGTAACAATTTTCATCATAATTTGATTGCATTTTCAAAATATAGAATGTATGATAAATAAGCGAGTTAGTTATGAAAAATGTCGTAAGTAATAAATATTTCTATTATTATTTTAGGTAATGAGGGTAATGGATAATTGCCCGTTTTATAGTGAATAGGCATTATCTAAAAAAAGTTGTACGTGAACAGCCATATGGATAATGCCATATGGCTTTATTTGTATCAAGAGGTAAGAGAATGAAAATTGAAATGCATGCAGAAAGTAAAACGTATCCAATCTATCTTGAAAGAGGAATTTTAAAAAAAGCAAAAGAATATATCGGAAGAAGTGGAAAGGTATTTTTAATCAGTGATGATGGTGTACCAGAACAGTGGAGAAATCTTCTTCAAAAGCAATATCCATCTGCTTCCATGTATGTGTTTAAAAATGGAGAAGCAAGCAAGAACTTCGATACACTGCAGGATATTCTGAAGGCAATGCAGAAAGCTCATGTATCTAGAAAAGACAGTGTCATTGCATTGGGTGGCGGTGTCGTTGGTGATACGGCTGGATTTGCTTCTGCAATCTATATGCGTGGTATTCCATATATCAATATTCCAACAACTTCTTTATCTCAAATCGACTCTTCGATTGGTGGAAAGACCGCAATTGATTTCAATGGTGTAAAGAATTGTGTCGGTGCTTTCTGGCAGCCAGATATGGTTCTTGTAGATCCTGAAGTATTAACTACGTTGACACCTCGTCATTTCCACAATGGCCTAGCAGAAGCAGTCAAAGAAGGCTTGATCAAAGATGAGAAATTGTTTGAAATCTTTGAGAGAGATGACTATGTTGATCATATTGATGAAATCATTGCGCGTTGCTTAAATATCAAAAAAGATGTTGTTGAACATGATGAAAAAGAAACAGGGGAAAGAAAGCTGCTGAACTTTGGACATACATATGGCCATGGACTGGAATCTTATTTTGGAATGGATGGATATTATCATGGTGAGTGTGTTGGACTTGGCATGTTGAAAATATTGAATAACAAGGAAATCAAAGATCGTCTTGTTAAAGTATTGGAAAGATTGCAGTTGCCCGTGACATGTGAATATGATGCAGATGCAGTATTTCAATTAATGATGAACGATAAGAAGGCGGATCATGATCATATCTCTATTGTTCAGGTAGATGAAATTGGTAACGGCTATGTAGAAGACTGGTCAAATGAAAAAATCAGGGAGCGCTTATGAAAAATACATTTGGAAATAACTTAACAGTTACATTGTTTGGAGAATCTCATGGAACTGCAATTGGTGCTGTCATGGATGGTGTGCCAAGTGGTGTCAGAATTGATATGGACATCATTTTTAGAATGGTGAATCAAAGAAAGGCAGCGGGTACGATTTCTACAGGCAGAAAAGAAGATGATATTCCAGAGTTTGTATCTGGTGTGAAAAATGGAGTAACTGAAGGAACACCAATCGCTTTCTTTATTCAAAATAAAAACGTACATTCTTCTGACTATAATGCTTTAGAAAATGTTGCACGTCCATCACATGCAGACTATGCAGGACACATGAAATATCGTGGAAATGAAGATGCAAGTGGTGGCGGTCATTTTTCTGGCAGATTAACAGCACTTCTTGTTGTGTGTGGTGCAATCTGTATGTGTATGTTAAAAGAAAAGCATATTTCGATTGGTACACATATTTCACGCATGATGGATATTGTTGACCGTCCGTTTGATGAAGATAATCTTCTGCATGATATTGAAATCTGTAATGAAAAAACATTTTCTACATTAGATGATGAAAAAGGACAGGCAATGATTGCGTTGATCAATGATGCTAGAAATAAACAGGATTCTGTTGGCGGTATCTTAGATACAGCAATTGTTGGCATGGATGCAGGTGTAGGGGAACCGGCATTTGATTCTGTAGAATCGATGCTTTCTCATGCATTATTTTCTATTCCGGCATGTAAAGGTGTTATGTTTGGCAGTGGATTTGATTTTGCATCAATGTATGGCTCTAAAGCCAATGATGCATTTGAAATGAAAGATGGCAAGGTTACAACTGTGACAAATCATAATGGTGGCATCAATGGTGGAATTACAAATGGCATGCCAATTCGTTTCCAGACAGTATTTAAACCAACACCTTCGATTTCTCAGAAACAAAAAACAGTCAATTTTAAAACAAATGAAAATATAGAAATAGAAATTCATGGCAGACACGATCCAGCAATTATTCATCGTGCTAGAGTGGTTGTGGATGCAATGTGTGCAATTACACTTGCAGATTTATTAATTACGAGATACGGCACAATGTATTTTGGAGAAGAAAGATGAAATTTGGATTGATAGGATATCCTTTAGGGCATAGCTGGTCAAAAGAAATTCATGGTCATTTTATTTCTCATCCATATGAGATGTATGAGATGAAAGAAGAAGTGCTTGATGTTTTTTTGAAAAGCAAAGATTTTGATGGATTGAATGTAACCATTCCTTATAAACAGACTGTCATTCCGTATCTTGATGGAATGGATGAAGCTTGTCAGAGAATTGGTGCAGTGAATTGTATTGTTAATGAAAATGGAAAGCTGAAAGGCTACAATACCGATTATATTGGTTTTATGGAAATGCTTGTACAGAACCATGTTGATGTGAAAGATAAGAACGTTGCAGTACTTGGTACAGGTGGTGCGTCAAAAGCAATCTGTGAAGCTTTACAACAATTACACGCTAATATCACACTTGTTTCTAGAAATCAAAAAGATGGTGTGATTACATATGATACATTATATGAGAATGAAAAACAGTTTGAAATCATTGTCAATACGACACCGATTGGCATGTATCCAAAGTGTGATGAAACTGTGATTGATATTCATCGCTTTACCAATGTGAATACAGTGGTTGATATTATTGCCAATCCATTAATGACACGCTTGCAGTTTGAAGCAAAGTGCATGGGAATAAAAGTATTAGGTGGATTTGAAATGCTTGTGCGTCAGGCATTTGCGGCAGATGAATTGTTCCTGCATCAGAAAATGGATACATCAATGATTTATCCATGTATGAATGATCTTCTGTATGCGAGAAGAAATATCATATTGATTGGTATGCCAACGGCTGGCAAGACAACGATATGTGCCTCACTTGCAAAAGCTGCACATAAAAAAGCAATTGAAATGGATGATGAAATTGTTAAGAAACTTGGAACATCCATTAAAGAATGCTTTGCTTCAAAAGGAGAAGCTTACTTTAGACATGTTGAAACAGAAGTGGCAAAAGAACATCGTGAAGCTAAAGGTGAAATTATCTCTTGTGGTGGAGGCGTTATTACACAGAAAGAAACGATGCGATATCTAAGTGAAAATGGAATTGTAATCTGGATCAAAAGAGATCTTCACAATCTATTTCCAACAGATTCTAGACCACTTTCTTCCAGTGAAGAAGCCATCAAGAAAATGTATGATGATCGATATCCATTGTATGAGAAATACAGTGATATACAGATTGAAAATAACGAAACAATAGACAAAGTCATACACAAAATAATAACGTGTGTTAGAGGAGAATAGGAAATGATTATTACAGTAAAGAAAAGTGCAACAGAAAAAGAATTAGAGCGCTTAGAGAAAGACTTAAGAGGAAAAGGTCTACAGATTCATAAAAGTATCGGTGATGAATTTAATGTATGGGGCTTAGTTGGTGATACGGCACATATTGATGAAAGTAAAATTTTGGCACAGCGTTTTGTTGCGAATGTAACGCGTGTATCTGCACCATATAAACTTGCGAATAGAATGTTTCATCCATTGGATACCGTTGTTGATGTAAGTGGCGTGAAGATTGGTGCGAATGAACCTGTTGTTGTGATGGGTGGTCCTTGCTCTGTGGAAGGGGATGATCAAATCTGCCGTATTGGTCAGGAAGTGAAAGAATGTGGTGCGCAGATCATTCGTGGTGGTGCATATAAGCCACGTACTTCCCCATATGCTTTCCAGGGCCTTGGATCTGAAGGTATTCAGGATATGGTACATGCTAGAGAAAAGACGGGATTGCCAATTGTTTCTGAATTGATGAGTATTGATAAGCTGGACGAGTTTGTTGAAAATGTTGATCTGATTCAGATTGGTGCTAGAAATATGCAGAACTTTGATCTTTTGAAGGCAGTTGGAAAAACAAACAAACCAGTTTTATTGAAACGTGGAATGTCTGCAACAATTGAAGACTGGATCATGTCTGCGGAATACATTATGGCTAGCGGCAATCCAAATGTTATTTTCTGTGAAAGAGGAATTCGTACATTTGAAAAATACACAAGAAATACATTAGATCTCGCTGTTGTTCCGATCATTAAAGAAAAGACACATTTGCCTATTGTCATTGATCCTTCTCATGCTACGGGAGACTGGAAGTATATTGAAGCAGTATCTATGGCTGCAGTTGCTGCAGGGGCAGATGGATTAATCATTGAAGTCCATGATCATCCAAGTGAAGCGTGGAGTGATGGTGCACAATCTCTGAAACCTGAAAAATTTAAAGAAGTTGTTGATAAATGTAAATTAATTGCACATGCAATGGGCAGAGAGATGTAAGTATGGATACGCATTTTCATAGATCGAAACCAAATACAGATGCGAGTGTTACCTTGCCTTCATCAAAATCGTTATCTCATCGTGCACTGATTACTGCTTCACTTGCAGATGGTGATTCTTTGATTCATGGAATCAGTGAAAGTAAAGATACAGAAGCTACAATGAATGTGTTGTCGCATTTAGGGGTACAGTTTGAAAGAATTCAGGAAGGTATTCTAGTACATGGTATTGGTGGAAAGCTTGCATATGATGGTGCTGTTATGGATTGTAATGAATCTGGAAGTACATTGCGATTTTTGATTCCGATTGTAGCTTTGTTAGAGAAAAAAGCAACATTTACAGGCCATGGCCGTTTGATGGAAAGACCCCAGTCAGTATATGAAGAACTTTTTAAGCAAAAGAATCTTGTGTTTGAAAAAGAAGGATCTTTCCTGCATGTACAGGGGCCTTTACAAGGTGGAGAATATACAGTGAATGGAGATGTTTCTTCACAGTTTATATCTGGCTTACTATTTGCATTGCCTTTATGTAAAGAAGACAGTGTGATTCATATTGTTCCTCCATTTGAATCTGCATCATATGTTAGATTGACACTGGATGCATTACAGCGCTCTAAGATCGTTTGCAACATGCAGGGGAATGATATCTATATTAAAGGAAACCAGGTTTATCAGCCAATTGACTGTACTGTTGAAGGGGATGATTCTCAAATGGCTTTCTTCATTGAACTTGCCATGGTTCAAAAGACACCTTTGCGTATATTGAATGTAAATCATGATTCTCATCAGGGAGATCATGTTATTCTAGAGATTGCGAAAAGAATGGGTGCATTCATTGAAGAAATTGATGGTGGATATCGTGTAGATGCAAATGAAATCCATGGAACAGAAATTGATCTGCAGGATTGTCCAGATCTAGGACCGGCACTTTTTTGTTTAGCTACGCAATGCGAAGGTACAACAATTTTTACACATTGTGAAAGACTGCGTATCAAAGAAAGTGATCGTATTGGTGTAATGGAAGAAGAGCTGAGAAAGCTTGGCTGTGATATTCATTCGGATGGTGGAACGGTTGTGGTGAATGGTCCATCTGAATTGAAGGAATCTGTTGTGCTATGTGGTCATAATGATCATAGAGTTGTGATGTGTTTGAGTATGCTTGCGTGTCTTTCTGAAGATATTACAATTTCAGGAAGTGAAGCAATCAATAAGAGTTATCCAAAGTTTTTTGAGGATTTAAAGAAGTTAGGAGTTAGCTATGATCAATAAGGATACAGTATTTGCGGTCATTGGACTTGGTGTATTGGGTGGAAGCTATGTTGAAGGATTGAGTCAGAAAGGATATTCCTGTATTGGTGTGGATATTAATGAAGAATCCATTGCGTATGCGAAAGAAAAAGGATGGATCGTGAAAGGTGGAAGTGATCCTTCTATTGTGAAAGAAGCAGATATTGTGATTTCTTGTCTGTATCCGCATGCATTTGTGAAATGGATCAAAGAGAATCAGCAATATATAAAGCATGGTGCACTTTTATCTGATGTTACGGGTGTAAAAAGAAATGTGATTGAAAATATCAATGCCATTTTAAGAGAGGATATTGAATTTATTGCCTGTCATCCGATGGCAGGAAAAGAATATAAGGGTATTTTGTTTGCGGATGCTTCAAAGTTTGAAACTGCGAATTTCATTATTGTTCCAACAAAAGATAATACAAAAGAAGCAATTGCTACGGCATATCAGCTTGCAGAAATCCTTGGCTTTTCTAGAATCAGTGAATTGAGTGCAGAGGAACATGACAAGATGATTGGCTTCTTATCACAGTTGACACACGTGATTGCGGTTTCTTTAATGAATGTAACGGATAATGAACAGCTGGTGGATTATACGGGTGATTCATTCCGTGATCTTACAAGAATTGCAGAAATTAATGAATCCATGTGGCCAGAACTGTTTGTGGAAAATAAAGATTATCTTTTGAAAGAAATTACAGCTTTTCAGCAATCATTGGAGAATTTAAAAGAAATGATTGAGACAGAAGACTATGATGGTATGAAAAGCAAAATGATTATTGCCACGGAAAGAAGAAAAAAGTTTAATAAATAACATTTATTTGATTTCAATGATATAATCTTTACGTTATGAAGAAAAAAGAAATCAAAATATTAGTTGTAATCGCAGTGATTGCGGTTGTTGGGATTATCGCAATGCAATTTTTTCCTAAAAAAAGTACAGATCCAAATTTAACACCAACGGAGAAACCGAAAGGTGAATGGGTAGCAATTATTCATAAGAATGAAGTTGCACAATGGTTTGATTCTGGTGTTGATGGAGAATACACTGTAAAAGGTGACTATGGTGAAATGGTCGTTGAAGTTAAAGACGGAAGATGGCATGTTGGAAGCGTAGAATGTCCAAACCATACGTGTGAACAGATGGGCTGGGATGATGGCAGTAGTTTCATGCCAATTACCTGTATTCCAAATAACATTATGATTGGTACAAGTGAATGGGTGGAGAATTATTTATCCAATGAATAACAAAACAAAAAGATTTACCTATCTTGCCTTGCTAAGTGCAATGGCAATTACATTGAATCTGATTGAAACCGCAACAATCCCTCCGATGTTTGGCGTGTTCAGAATTGGTTTAGCAAATATCATTGCTTTGGTAACAATACAGGTATTGGGTGTCAAAGAAATGATTATTGTGAATGTTATGAGAGTCATGATCGGCAATCTTATGAGTGGAAGAATCTTTGGATCTTCCTTCTGGATCTCATTTGGCGGTGTATTATTGAGCAGTATTGTTCTGTGTATTATGCATAAGCTGAAAGCATCGTTGATGTTTACTTCTGTGATGTCATCCATTGCACACTCTATTGGTCAGGTTTGTGTTGTTGCATTCTTCTATATGACAGGATATATCGCAGTGATACTTCCGTACTTCCTGCTGTTATCGATTCCAACAGGATTATTTACAGGATTTATTGCGAAGATAGCTTCAGAAAGAGTAAAACCTTTAAAGAAATGAAAACCAGGCAACTTTGCCTGGTTTTGTCATGTTAATGCAGGTTATCTTCATCAATGATAAATTTTCTACACTTTTCACAATGAAATACTTTGACTGTTAGATTTGACATGGAAGTTAGTTTAATTCCTTAGATGAATGGTGTAAAGTTCAGCAAACCTTTGTTTGCAACTTCTGAAACCCATTTTAGAGCATAACGATCTTGAGAAATGGTTCCTGTTTTCATTTCTTCTTTGCAAAAGGGACATTTCATATGAATTCTCCTTGTTTTTCCTAATCTTTTTATACCATATTGTTTGGGTGTGAACAATATAGATGGATGTATGTGTTTATGATGAAAAAAATAAGGAACTATGTAAATTACACAGTTCCTCTAAAACTTTCGTTTTGTGATGTGTATCTATATTACATTTTTGGAAAACAATTGTCAAAAAGAATAAATTGTTTCTGTGTAGAAAAAAATGAAATATTTTTTTGGGAAACTGTTATAAGATAATTTTATGAAAAATGAATTGATAGTAATCATGATTGATGATAATGAAGAAGAATTGAAACAAACGTTTTTACATTTAAAGACAGTTGTTCCTATGGATCAATATGATTTAAACGTATATCAATTTGTTGGATTTCATGATGAATTGCTGCGGATTCATGCGGATGTGTGTATCATTGATTTAAATATGAAGGAAATGGATGGATTTCAAACAGCGCGTATTATTTCGAGTGTATATCCAGATACGAAAATCGTTTTCTGTACAAAACATAATAATCTTGTTTTTGAAACATTTAAGTATGATGTTTTTTGTTTTATTAGAAAAGATCATCTGCTTGAAGATTTGAAGAAAATGATAAAGAAAATAGGGAATGAATCTCAAAAAATGTATCCAATTGATCAAATACAGTATCCATTACGTTCAATCGTGTATTTTGAAGCATCTCATAATTATTTGCTTCTGCATATGCATGATGGAACAATCTTAAAAGATAAGAAACGATTAAAAGAAATAGATGAAAACACGTTAGATGGATTTGGAAAAATATCGAGCAGTTTTATTGTGAATTTTAGATACATCAAAAAGATGGAGAAAGAAAAAGTGACATTACTGGATGGAACAAATCTTTATATCAGTCGAGCAAACAAGCATCGGATTAAAGAGAAATATAGTTTGTATATTTTGGGTGACTGCTATGGATAAAATTGTGGAATGTATTCTTTTATGCACTGTATTTTTGTTTTATGTGAGTATTCTTGATTGTAAATCCTTTTTGAAGAGTGTTATATCGTTGTTTTTGAGCGTTTGTGTTACTGAATCTTTCATTTGGGGAAATGGTGTAGTGAATCAAGGATATCTATCATATTTTTATATTCTGATTGCGACAATAGTATTAATTATTTCTGGGAAGAAATGGAAAGAATCTATTTTTTTCGCGATGATTTTGAATTTGATGTTCTATTTCATTCATAATCTGTGCATTATTCTTTTATCCATGCATTTCTACTGGGGTATTCAATGTGGTTTGCTGTTAAAGGAACATCTTGTTTTGATTGCTGTGCTGGAAATGGTTTTGTTTATTTTTAGCGTGATATTAACTGCCTGTTTAGTGAAAAAGAAAGTGATTGAAATAGACGGTGCAGTTTGTTTCTTTGTGACTTCTATCAGTATTGTGCTTTGGGTTTTATCAAATTATGTTCATTTCTTGAAATTTGCTGACTATGATTTGCTTTCTTTATGTATTTCAGGAGTCGTACTTGTGATGGGCATTGTTTTAGAAGTGTACGAACAGAAAAAAATGAGAGAATTAGTGGATGAAAAGGATCTTGCATTGAAATATCAAAGTGAAAAAGAAGCATTGCTGAAAGAATCTTATGAGGAATTAAGAACATTAAAACATGATTTAAAGCATGTTTTAACATCGCAAATAGATCCAGATGCAATTTCTGCATCTCTTGATCAGGCATTTGTGCCAATTGAAACTGGGTATTCATATCTGGATACAATTGTGAATGCAAATTACATCCGCGCAATCAGGTTGAATATAAAATTTGATACATACATTGAAAGAATTGAAAAAATCAATATCAACGAAAATGATTTAACAATATTACTTACAAATATTCTAGATAATGCAATTAGACATACAGAAGGGAAAAAAGAAATTCTTTTTGAAATTTACAAAAAGAATGGTTTTTTGATGATTGTATGTACAAATAGTATGCAGCATCAGATTTTAGATGAAAGTGGAAATATAAAAATAAACCATTCATCTAAGAATGGCTATGGAGTGAAATCAATCAATAAAATTGTTAAAAAATATGATGGATCAATCAAGTATTCACAAAGTGAAGATACTTTGGCATGTAGTATTGCGATTTATAATGGATAAGCGCTATTGCTTATCTCTTTTATGTTCCTGAATATAAATATCACATACCCAACCAATTTTTAAGCAGGTAATTGCAGCAACAATAATCAATCCAATTTCAGCAACAAATAATAATGCGGCTAGCATAACAACGTCCTCCCTGTAATCTAATTATATTTATTTGATGCGAAATGTAAGCTGTACAAGAATAATTGGTATAAATATAGAAAAAAAGATCCAATTTTCTGGATCTTTCAGGCAGGGGTAGAGAGAATCGAACTCCCATCAGCGGTTTTGGAGACCGATGTACTACCATTGTACGATACCCCTAAAATAAAAGTGACGAGTACGGGATTCGAACCCGTGAGTGCCGCCGTGAAAGGGCGGTGTGTTAAGCCGCTTCACCAACTCGCCAGCGCTCAATTAATATACCATAGACTATTACTATATTGCAACACTTTTTTGAAAAAAATTATTTGCGAATTGTATAATAGCTGATATATTTCTTGAATGCTGAAGGAATTGCCTTTGTCTGCAGTTCTTGTTTGTTTAGCAGCAGATAATCTTTCTGCAGTAAATGCTCGATTTGTTCTACTGTGATTTCATAGGCATGCATATGCCACTCTAGATGTGTGAATATATGTTTTGCATCTTCCAGGCGTTTGATATGTGTTGGATGAATGTTATGCTTTTCTACTTCCTGAATGACTTCTTTTTTATTCAGGTGTGCATCTACGCCAATGAATTCGTATAATCCAGCAAGTAGTCCCTTATCTGCTCTTTTATGAATGAGGAATTGATCTCCATCACGAATAATGAATAGTGTTCTTTCAATAATTTTTCTTTGATTGAGTGCACTGCGATAAGGGATGGTATCTGTTGTTTCGTGAAGATGTGCTTTGCATGTATGCTGTAAAGGACAAATGGAACATCTTGCTTCACCATTTGGCACGCAGATCGTTTCTCCAAGTTCCATAATACCTTGATTTAAATTGGATACAAAAGAAGGTGTAATGTCTTTTTGAAAGCATTCTAAGATTGTTTGCTCAATTTCTTTTTTTAATGTTTCGTTTCGAATATCTTCTGTGATCTCAAAGTAGCGTGCTAATACACGCATAACGTTACCATCGACTGCGGCAGCAGGTAATCCATATGCAATAGATGAGATTGCACCTGCAGTATAAGGACCAATGCCAGGTAATTTCAGTAATGCTTTATATTCTTCTGGCAGCTGAGCGTTGTAATGTTCAACAAGTTCTATTGCACATTTTTTTAGATTTCTTGCACGTGAATAGTACCCTAATCCTTCCCATAGGCGCATTAAAGCATCATCTTCGCAATTCGCAAGATCTTGAATTGTTGGAAGTGTCTGCTTGAATAAAAGAAACTTTGGCTTAACAGCTTCAATACGTGTCTGCTGAAGCATGATTTCACTCAGCCATACATCATATGGGTTATTTGTATCTCTCCATGGCAGCTGTCTTTTATTCTTTTGATACCATTCTGCAATTTCTTTTGCATCTTCTATTTTTAAACTATATTTCATCAGATATTTATTATAACTTGATTGTTGTTCAAAGCCAATTGGACTATAATATTTTACATGCGAGCGTAATTCAATGGTAGAATGTCAGCTTCCCAAGCTGAATACGCGGGTTCGATTCCCGTCGCTCGCTTTTTATGACGAGGGGGAATATGTATGTCACAAACAAAGGATATGACAATTGGCAATCCTTCTAAGCTGATTCTTGCTTTTGGAATGCCATTACTTGCGGGAAACTTATTGCAACAGCTCTATAACATGGTCGATACGATCGTTGTTGGTAGAGGAGTAGGTGTGGATGCTTTAGCTGCTGTTGGAGCTACGGGCTCGATTAACTTTCTTGTGCTTGGTTTTATTATGGGTATGGCACAAGGCGTTTCCATATTAGCTGCACAATTCTTTGGATCTAAAGATTATCAAAGATTACGGAAATCCATTACAATGAATATCTATATATCCATTGTTGTATGTGGATTGATGACAGTACTATCCTTATTGTTTACAAAAGATGTACTTTTATTGATGGGAACGCCAGAAACAATTATGAATGATGCGGTGAGCTATATTCAAATCATTTTCTTGTTTATGAGTGTTTCCTATGCATATAACTTCTTGTCTGGTATTTTGCGTGCAGTAGGAGATTCTAAAAATCCAGTCATTGCGATGGTGATTGCATGCATTATCAATGTCGTATTAGATGTTGTTCTTGTGATGTATGTTCATATGGGCGTTGCTGGAGCAGCATATGCAACAGTGATTGCACAGGCATTTTCTGCATTGTATTGTTTATGGAGTTATCTGAAAATCAAAGAATTGCGTATTGAAAAAGAAGACTGGGAATTAGATCTTCCATTATTAAAGAAATCCTTTTTTCTTTCTGTTCCTGTAGCAATCATGAATTCTATTACTGCTGTTGGTGTTATGGTATTACAGGCTGGTGTTAACAGCTTTGGAACCCAGCATATTGCTGCATATTCTGCTGGAAGCAAGATCATGGTTCTTCTAGAAACGGTTGGCAGTACATTTGGGTATGCATGTGCTACGTTTGTTGGTCAGAATCTTGGTGCTGGTAAAACGGAACGTATCTTAAAAGGTGTAAATGAAATAGCTTTTGTGATGGGGGTATTTCATATCGTATTTGGTATTGTACTTTACTTCTGTACGAGAACATTCCTTGGATGGATGATTGGAAGCAGTGAAGTGGAAGTGATTGAACTTGGCGTACAATACATGAGAATTATGTATATTTTCCTGTTTGTTCTTGCACTTTTATGGGTATATCGCTGTTCTTTGCAGGCAATGGGAGATACAGTGCTTCCAATGGTATCTGGTATCATGGAATTCTTTTCCAGAATCATTTTTACAATGACACTTCCAGGACTCGTTGGATTTGACGGGATTGCCTTTTCTGAAGTATCTGCGTGGTGTGCTGCGTGTACTGTATTGATTCCAGCATTCTATTACCGTGTGAAAAAAGCAAAAGAATATAAATTATAGAAACTGAAAACCAGGTATGTTGTTCATATCTGGTTTTTGTCATCAAAAAAAGAGTCCGTAGACTCTTTAAAGCATTAACATTGAGATGATTTCTAGTATAAATCCTGCAGCTAAACCACATATCCATGTAACAAATAAGATCATCATGTTATCTTTCATGTTGCGATTGACGCGGAAGAGAATCAACATGCCACTGCCGGCATTGACTAATAATCCAGCACAAACAGCAGGGAATGTAATCACACCTTCAAGATACATCGTTGTTAATAATATTGAAGACGCACAGCTTGGAATCATTCCTACAAGGGAA
>OLNE01001197.1_pt1 | contig 19573 bp, 15 predicted proteins | sample 1672431 | NCBI WGS metagenome assembly OLNE01 (sample SAMEA3136685, study PRJEB25190) | human gut metagenome | reverse complement strand
CTATCGCCCCTCATTTCTATTTTATCTTGTTTGTACCCCTTGTACACCGATGTTTGCTTCATTTAATTGATAAAAGAATTCCTGACAAGCACCACATGGCATGCCGCTCCCGCCTCCGTTTGGCGCGCTGTCGCGGAATGCTATAAATCTTTTTATTTTTGTCTGACCACTGTTAGCATACATATTCAATGCGGCAAGTCTATCGGCACAAATATTCATCACTCCGCTGCAGCTTTCAATGCAGAATCCCGTATAGATATCTCCGTTTTCAGCTTCTATTGCACAAACTACATTGTGCGCATATATAAAGGGAGATACTTCTTCTGGATGATATTGCTCTTTCGCCTTCTCATACATTCTTTTCCAAATATCCATTTGAATTTCCTCCACAACTTCCGAGTTATCCCCCTCAATATACCACGCTTTTCCCTCGCAGAAAAGCTGCTGCGCACAAAAGGCTTCTCCGGCAACTATCCGCGCCCCGGCTCATACAATCTAACAACTATGTACCGGGAGGGATATCGTGTGCTGCTGACCTTACTGCAATTTTTCGCCACAAAATTTCTGTTTCTGGCGCTCCATCTGGAAAGCGGCTGCTTTCCGCGTCCGCTCACAGCCCGGGAGGAAGCTGCCGCCTTCAGTGCCCTGCGCGCCGGAGATGCCGCTGCCCGGGAAAAGCTGATCCGCCACAATCTGCGGCTGGTGGCGCACATCGTAAAAAAATATTACGCCCTGCCGGGCGATCAGGAGGATCTTGTTTCCATCGGCACCATCGGGCTGATGAAAGCGGTAGATACCTTTGATGCCACACGCAAGGCGCGGTTTTCCACCTATGCCAGCCGCTGCATTGAAAACGAGATCCGTATGCAGTTCCGGCGGGAGCGCAAGAGCGGGCAGACCGTTTCCCTGCAAGAAGCCTTGGAGGCAGACGGGGACTCGGCGCTGACCTTAGCGGACGTGATACAGGACGGCTTTTGCATGGAGGACAGCTGTGAGCGGCAGGAGGATGTCCGGCGGCTGCGGCAGCTGCTGGACACCCTGCCCGCCCGGGAGCGGCAGATCTTACTGCTGCGGTACGGGCTGGCAGGGCAGCCGCCCCTGACCCAGCTGGAGACCGCCGGGCTGCTGGGCATCAGCCGCAGCTACGTTTCCCGGCTGGAGACCCACGCGCTGGAACTGTTGCGGCAGGCGTGGGGCAAAAACGGCTAGTTTTCACTCCTGCAAGATTTTCAACTGCAACTCGTCCAGTTGTTCAAAAGTGTACAGGCGGTTGAAGGCCTCCACCAGTTCCTTTTTGGAAATGCGCGGCGGCAGCCCCAGCGCATTCAAGAGTCTAGCCTTGCGCTCGGCGCTGCCGGGCTTGCCGGAAAGCCCCCACTCGTACAAATCAGTATAGGTGATCTGCCGTCCCGCCGGGCGCACCGGCGCGGCACCGGCTTCCGCGCCCAAGGCGTCCAGCAGCGCCTGCCGCACAAGGGCGTCGTCCACGCCCTCTACCCCCAGCAAGCCCTCCTTGCCGGGCTGCGCCTTGCGCTTTTCCTTGCCGTGGATGGCGGGCACATAAGCCTGCACCACGTTCTCCGCGCCCACCATATTGGTGATGTAGTTGCGGATGCGGAAGCCTGCCGCGTCCGAATCCGTAAGTAAGATCAGACCGTTTTTCTGCGCCAGCGCCCGGAACAGCTGCTGGCGCTGTTTGTCTTTATAAATGCCAAAACCATCCGTCAGCAGGATCATGGCATCGGTCAGGTGCGCCAGACGGACGGCATCGTACTTGCCCTCCACGATCAGCACCCGGTCGGTATGGATCATCTTGCTTTGCATCATCTTCCGCTCCCCGCCAGCGCCAGACGGCACAGGGCTGTTTCCAGCAGTGTCTGCGCCGCCACAGGCTGACTTTTCAGGCTCTGGTCCAGCTCCAGCAGCACCTGCAAGCAGGCCTCCAGCTGGGGCAGGGTGTAGTGGGCGGCAGTTTCTGCCGAACGCTTCAGCCGGTAGTCACTGCCCTTATAGCCAAAATCCTTGTGCACTGCACTGTAATTTTTCCGTTTTGCCGCCCCAAGCTTTACCCGGTACAGGTCCACATAGCTGCCGATCATCGCCGCTGTAATGGCAATGGGTTCCTGCTGCAGCCGCAGCAGGGTCTGCAGCTTTTTGCAGGCTCCGGTGGCGTTTTTGGCGGTGATCATGCGGATCATCTCGAACACGTCCGCTTCAAGGCTCACCGTGCCCATCTCTGCCACCATAGAGGCGCTCACAGTCTGGTAGCCGGACAGGGCACAGAGCTTATCCACCTCGTTTTCCAGCAGAAAGGGGTCTTCGCCGCAGCGCTCCAGCAATGCGGTGGCTGCGCCGTCCGGCAGGGTCGCGCCCTGCGCCTTTGCGCGCTCCATCATCAGATTTTTCAGTTCAAAGGGGCGGGGCTTTGCCAGCTCCTCCGTGTAGCCGATGGCTTTGCACTGGGCTTGCAGCTTTTGCGCCTGCTTGCCCAGCTTGAGCTTGCTGCGCTCCAGCGGGAATACGCTGCCCAGCACTGCCACAGCGTTTTCCAAGCTGGAAAGGGTACTGCACAACTCGTCCAGGTCCTTGCTGCCGTAGGCTGCGGGGTCTATTTCCGGCAGCACCACCACACGCCGGGTACCGAAAAAGGAGATGGTGCCCGCTGCCATGATAAGCTGTTCCAGCTCCGGGGCGGCACCGTCCAGGATGGTAGCGTCCTCGTCGCTGTCTGCCGACAGCACCCGCACCGCCGCCGCCACTGCCTGCCGCACCAGATACCGCTCGCTGGAATAAAAATAGTAGACCGGGCAGCCCTTGTCGGCCAGCTGCCGGAGTTTTGCTTCCGTGGCCATGCAAATGCCCCTTTCCTGTTATAAAATGCTCTTTGTATTGTACCACACTCGGCCCGGATTGCAAAGCATCACTCAAGCCTTTCGCCGCCGGTGCGGCGCAGGCTGAGGGAGGCAGTGTACTGCGTTTCCGGTGGCATCCAACTGTAACTGCGCAGCGCCAGCAGCTTTTGGTACCGCACTGTCTCCGGTTTTTTCGGCGTAGCGATCAGCCACTCTGTCTGCAGCGGCTGCGCCAGTTCTGCCCTGCCGCTTAAGGTCACAAACTGCCGGTTGCCAATGCTCAGCCGCACAAGACACCCTTCCCGGGTGCGCAGCAGTTCCACCGCCGCCGGGGTGCAGCGCAGCTTGCGGCTGGCATTGACCGGCAGATGCTCTGCCCGGATGCCCTGCTGCGCGGGCAGGGTGCAGGCGGTTTTTGCATTCATGCGCAGGTCTACCACCAGCTCCACGGTGCGCACGCCCCGCCGCGCCAGCTGGTTTTCCACCGCACGCTGGGCGGCGCTGCCGCCCCGGAACAGCACCACTGCCCGGTCGTTCTGGGCAACCACTACCGCAGTTGCCTGTGCGCTGCCCACAAGGTCGATGTGCACCACGTCCCGACTGAGCGCGTTGCCCAGCCCGATGCCCACCGCTGCCGTCAGCAAAATGCCCGGCAGCGCCACCCGCAGACGCACCCGCCAGCGGAAAGCCAGCACCCCAAGCCCGCACAGCAGCAGACAGACCAGCGCTGCGTAAGCGGTATCAAAGTAAATGGATGCCCCGGGCTTTGTGCTGAGCCAGACCGCCCAGCCGTTCAATAGCCCTGTGAGCAGGTCTGCCGCCCGGGAAAGCACCCCGTGCACCGGTGCCAGCCACGGCACCAGTCCCACAAAGGCTACTGCCAACCCCAACAGAAGCAGCGGCTGCACCATCCACAGCACCGCGATGCTGGAGACCACCGCCCACGCGCTGACGCTCAGGCCCCGCAGCACCAGCACCGGGAAGGTAGCCGCCGAGGCGCAGGCGGCAATGCAGGCACTCTCTACAAGACCCTGCACGCCCTTCGGCAATTTGCTGTACCACGGGCGTCTGACCGGCTTTTGCAGATTTTCCCCTGCTTTGACCCAGAAGCGCCTGTCGTGGGCGTCCCGCATCCGGCGGATGCAGGCGTTGCCTGCCACCGTGCCCACCACTGCCGCAAAAGAAAGTTCAAAGCCGATATCCCACACCGCATAGCTGTTGACGGCGGTCATCAGGATGCCTGCCGCCGCCAGCGAGGTAAGGGCGTCCGGCGGTCCCCACACCCACACGCCCAAGGCGCTGACCCACACCGCCACGGCAGCGCGGCGCACTGAAGGTGTAAAGCCGGTCACGCCCATCAGCACCAGCGCCAGCAGGCTTTTGCCCACTGCACGCCGTCTGCGGCGGCGATAGCTCTGCTCCCAGCGATAGGGCAGCAAAACGCTCAGGATATCCCCGCACAGGATGGAAACGTGCATGCCGCTGACCACCAGCACATGGGAAAGCCCCGCGCCCCGGTAGGCACTGCGCAGCTGTGCCGAAAGCCCGCTGCGGTCTCCCACCGTCATGGCAGCCAGCACGCCGCCGGTGTCCCGGTGCATGGCACGGCGCAGGCTCTCGCTCAGTTTTTGCTGCAAGCGGTGGGTGCGGGCACGGAAGCTACCGCTCTCACCCAGTACGGTAAGCTGCGGCTTTTCGGCCAACGGCTCTGCCTGCAAAGCGATGCCATCCGCGTACTGCGCCGTCTGTTCTTCCATGTCCGGTTGTTGCAGCGTGAACCAGCCCTGCACCCGCTGCCCTGCTGCGCAGGCGGACAGTTCTGCACAGGCTATGCGAAAACCCGCCGGGCTGCCGTTCACGCTTTCTACCCACAGGGTCGCGTCCACTGTGTCCGAAAAATAGTTACTGTCCGCGCGCTCCACCTCAGCAGTCAGCAGCACGGTACGCCCGGCGTAATTTGCCCGGGCACGCTCCAGCCGGGCGCTCGTGGTATGCACCGCGCAAAGCCCCGCCAGTGCGCCCAGCAGCAGACAGAGCGCCAGCTTACGGCTGCCATCCGGGATACAGAGCAGCAGCAAAAAGGCAACAAAAAATGCCGCAAACGGCATAAAAAGCTCCGTTTGCGGCAAAAAAGTCCATAGGAAACTAAGGCCCATCATTCCGGCGCAGAACGCGCAGAGCGGGCGGCGCATCCCGGCTTAGTGGAAGAACAGGGGCAGCGGCTCAAGGAAGATGATATCCTTGCGCTCAGAAGCATCGCCCTCGGCCAGAACAGCGGCCTGACCCACGATAGTGCACTGGGTCTTTTCTGCCAGCGCGTCCAGTGCCTTCAGAGAGCCGCCGGTGGAGATGACATCGTCCACCACCAGCACCCGCTTGCCGTTCATCTTTTCCAGTTCCTTACGGTCGATGACCAGCTTCTGCTTACCGGCAGTGGTAATGGACTGGTCCTCCACCACCACGGGGTCCGGCATATACAGCTTGACACCCTTGCGGGCGCAGATGTAGGGCTTGCCGCTCTGACGGCTCATCTCGTGTGCCAGCGGGATGCCCTTGGCCTCGGCGGTGAGCAGGATATCAAAATCCGGGCACTTTTTCAGCAGCTCCGCAGCAGCGGCCACGGTCAGCTCGGCATCACCCAGCATGATAAATGCGGCAATGTCCATGTGGTCGTTCACCTTGCAGATGGTCAGCTCACGGGTCAGGCCTGCAACGTGCAGGGTATAAGTTTCAGCCATAATCAAAATCTCCCTTTCGTATTGGAATCAGACAGGCAGTTTTTCGCCGCCCAGAACATGGAAATGCAGATGCTTCACGGTCTGGCCTGCGTCCTCGCCCACGTTGGAGATGATGCGGTAACCGTTTTCCAGTCCCTGCTCCTTGGCCAGCTTTGCGATGACGGTGAAGATATGGCCCAACAGAGCACCATCCTCCTCGGTCAGCGCAGCGGCAGAGGAGATGTGCTTGCGGGGAACCACAAGGAAATGCACCTTTGCCTGCGGGTTGATGTCGTAGAATGCCACTACCTGGTCATCCTCGTACAGCTTTTTAGAGGGGATCTTGCCCTCTGCGATCATGCAAAACAGACAATCTTCCATGGGGGAACACTCCTTCCTGCTTCTACAAAAGCCCGCCGCCCCGGCGCGCATCCGGCACCGGGCGGGGACATGGATCTTTTTAGCCCAGAGCCTTCTTGACGATGGCGCTCACAGCAGCCAGTGCCTCGTCGATCTTGGTCTCGTCCTTCAGACCTGCCATTGCAAAGTCCGGCTTGCCGCCGCCCTTGCCGCCTGCGATAGCGGACAGCTCCTTGACCAGCACACCGGCTTTGAGACCCTTTTCCTGTGCCAGCTTATTCACGGTAACGGCCATGGTGATCTTATCCTCGGCCTTGCCCACCAGAACAGCCACCACGGGGTTCACGGCCTTGTCGCGGATGCTGTCGCACATACCGCGCAGGGTGTCGCCGGTGGTACCGGTAAAGTATGCAGAAGCGATCTTCACGCCGTCTGCTTCCTCGGCATTGTCGAACAGGCTGTCCACCTTGGAAGCGGCGATCTTTGCCTTCATCTCCTCCAGCTCGCGGCTCATGGCCTTGTTCTCAGCCATCACGGCCTCGGCGCGGGCGGGCAAAGCCGCCACGTTGTTGGCCTTCAGGGTGTTGGCCACATCATGCAGCATGGCCTCCTGCAGGTTTGCACGGATCAGCAGGTTGCGGCCGGTGACAGCCTCGATACGGCGGATGCCGGCAGCCACAGAGGACTCGCTGACGATCTTGAAGCCGCCGATCTGGGCGGTGTTCTTGACATGGGTGCCGCCGCAGAACTCGGTAGACCAGCCCTCGATATCCACCACGCGGACCACCTTGCCGTACTTTTCGCCAAACAGAGCCATTGCGCCCAGCTTCTTGGCTTCCTCCACCGGCATCTCCTGCACGGTGACGTTCATGGAATCAAAAATCTTATCGTTGACGATCTTCTGCACCCGTGCCAGTTCCTCGGGGGTCACGGCGCTGAAGTGGGTAAAGTCGAAGTGGGTGATGGAGGCATCCTGATAGGAACCAGCCTGATGCACATGGTCGCCCAGAACCTCACGCAGGGCAGCCTGCAGCAGGTGGGTAGCGGTGTGGTTGCGGGCAATGGCCATGCGGTAGCCCTTGTCCACCTGTGCGGTCAGCACATCGCCCACCTTCACAATGCCGCTTTCCAGCACGCAGGTGTGGACGTAGTAGCCCTTGGGGGTCTTTTTCACGTCCAGCACACGCAGGCTGCACTCAGCACCGTTCAGCACGCCGTGGTCTGCAGCCTGACCGCCCATCTCAGCGTAGAAGGGGGTCTTATCCAGCACCACCAGCACGCCGTCCTTTGCCTCCTCGTCGGTGGCAATGGCATCGGTCAGGGTCTCTTCATCGCTCAGCGCCACAACAGTGCCCTTGTCGGTCAGGGTGTCGTAGCCGGTAAAGACGGTGGGCTCGGCTTCCAGTGCGCCGAACAGATCCTCGCTCCAGCCGGAGATGTTCTTCTTCAGACGCTCGGCGCGGGCGCGCTCCTTCTGCTTCTTCATCTCTGCGTGGAAGCCGTCCTCGTCGATCTCCAGACCCTGCTCGGCGGCGATCTCCTTGGTCAGATCCAGCGGGAAGCCGAAGGTATCGTTCAGCTTGAAGGCGTCCATGCCGCTCAGCAGCTTCTGGTGTGCCTTCTCCAGACGGTCGATCATGTTGTTCAGGATGTTCATGCCGGCATCGATGGTGCGGGCAAAGTTTGCTTCCTCGGTGCCGATGACCTTCTTGATATAGGCGTCATGCTCGCGCAGTTCGGGGTAAGCGGACTCGCTGGACTGGATGACAGTCTCCACCAGATCCACGAGGAAGGGGTGGTCGATGCCCAGCATCCGGCCGTGGCGGGCAGCGCGGCGCAGCAGACGGCGCAGCACATAGCCGCGGCCCTCGTTGGAGGGCAGGATGCCGTCAGACACCATAAAGGTGCAGCTGCGGATATGGTCGGTGATGACGCGGATGGAGATATCGGTCTTGGGGTCCTGCTTGTAGGTCTTGCCTGCAATGTGCTCCACATGGTGCAGCACGCTCTGCACGGTATCCACCTCGAACAGGTTGCCCACGTTCTGCATCACGCAGGCCAGACGCTCCAAGCCCATGCCGGTATCAATGTTAGGGCGTGCCAGACGCTCGTAGTGGCCCTTGCCGTCGGCGTCGAACTGGCTGAACACGAGGTTCCAGATCTCCATATAGCGGTCGCAGTCGCAGCCCACGCCGCAGGTCGGCTTGCCGCAGCCGTACTCGGGGCCGCGGTCAAAGTAGATCTCGGAGCAGGGGCCGCACGGGCCGGAGCCGTGCTCCCAGAAGTTGTCCTCCTTGCCCAGACGCACCATGTGGTCCGGGGCAATGCCGACCTTCTTGGTCCAGATATCGTAGGCCTCGTCGTCCTCCTCATAGACAGAGATGTGCAGACGATCCTTGGGAATCGCCATCCACTCATCGCTGGTCAGGAACTCCCATGCCCAAGGGATGACCTCGTCCTTGAAGTAATCCTGGAAGGAGAAGTTGCCCAGCATCTCAAAGAAGGTGCCGTGGCGGGCAGTGATGCCCACGCGCTCGATATCCGGGGTGCGGATGCACTTCTGGCAGGTGGTCACGCGATGACGGGGCGGCTCCTCCTGTGCCAGGAACCACTTCTTCATGGGGGCCATGCCGCTGTTGATCAGCAGCAGGCTGGGGTCGTTCTTGGGTACCAGGGGGAAGCTGTCCAGACGCAGATGTCCCTTGCTTTCAAAGAAGCTCAGGTACTTTTCGCGCAGTTCATTCAAACCGGTCCATTGCATAGATCTTTCTCTCCTCAATCGTCTTTGGCGCTTATGCGCCGTTTTTATGCTGTTATGGCAGAGGGGCGGCACGGAGAAAAAACAAAAAACAGCCCTCATCCCAAAAGGGACGAAGGCTGCTTGTGCATCAAACTCCGTGGTACCACCCAAATTGCAAAGGATCACTTGTCCCCTGCCGCTTTCGGCGCATTAACGCTGCGCAGCGTCCGGTTTACATTCGCCGGAAGCTCCGGGGTGGCGCGAAATGATCCCGACCGGAGCACCTTACAGCCGTGGGCGCTCTCTCTGGACGGTGGTGTGTGCATTTCTGACCCCATCATTGCCATCTGTCATAATTTTACATTTCGCAAGGCAGGCGAAGTGCCCCTTTGCGTACAGCTAAATTATAGCATACGCAAAACGTTTGTCAACGGTTTTGAGCAAAATTTACGGCACCCAGATGCGGCGCACCTCCTGCACCTTGCCGCCCTGCACCACCAGCGTGGTATTATAGGTGGTCCAGTTATCGGGGTCTGCATTGATCGCTGCTGCCACCGCATCCGCGCCCGTAGTCTCCACGGCTTCGGCCTGCGGGTCGGCAGAACTGTCCTTCAGCACCGCGTCATCCGCCAGCGGCATCGTCTTTTCTCCCATCTCGTAATAGAGCGGGTAATCGTCAAAGGTCATTGTCCGGTAGGTGTCATCGTCCTCCAGCTTCAAGTCCAGCCCGCCAGGCTGCTCTATGCCGCCGTTGATGCTTACAAGATGGTATTCGTCATTTTTTTCGATGCTCGTCACCGCATTGTTCACGACCTGATTCCATGCCGCACCCTCTTCGTGGAAGGTGATCTTGTCGCCAACGGCAAGGTTTTCAATATCTTCTTTTTTATAAATGTCGTAGCTGAACACCTTTGCAGTCAATTTGCCGTCCTGTACGCCGGAGGTAATGGAGGCAGAAACAAATGTGGTGGTCTGCGTGTCATCAAGGTCATCCAGTGTCCATGTCCACAGATTGATTGGCTCCGTGACCCCTTCCTCTGCCACATGGGACGAGGCCGGCACTGCACTGGATGCGGGGGTGCTGGCGGGGGTGCCGGAGCTGCCGCAGGCCGTCAATGCGATGCCCGCAGCCAGAACAGCCAGAATCTTATATTTCAGGTTCATAAAAATACCTTCTTTCTTGACGCGGTAGATTTATTCCGCTACAATAAAAACGAATCAAGAACCCATTTTATTGCGACTGATTTTAAGATAGAGAGGAATTTCCCGTGAAAATTTTAAAAGTAAAGTGTCTTGCCCCCACCCGGCTGGACAATTATCTGACCCAACAGTACCCCGCCCTGACCCCCGGCCGCCTGAACAAGGCGCTGCGGGAGAACAAGATCAAGCTGAACGGCAAAAAGCAGCCGCTTTCTACCCGAGTGATGGCGGGCGACGAGATCAAGCTGTTCATTCTGGACGATGTGCTGGACGCCGACCGCCGGGTGGAAGGCCCTGCATGGAAGAATGCCCGCACCCCGGCACAGGTGGTGTACGACTGCCCGCAGATCCTGATCGTGAACAAGCCCGCCGGCGTTGCGGTGGACGGCCCGGAGGACGATACCCTGCTGAACCGCGCCCTGCTGTACCTGAACAAGCAGGGCGAGTACAAGGAGAACGACCTGTACACCCCTGCCTTGTGCCACCGGCTGGACACCGGCACCAGCGGCCTTGTGATCATTGCCAAGACCCCGGAGGCTGAGGAGCTGTTCCTTTCTGCCATCAAGAACCGCGAGGTGCAAAAGACCTACCTCTGCGTCACCTTTGGCCGTCCCATGCCGCCGGACGCCACCTTGGGCGGCTACCTGCTCAAGGACGCTGACCGCGGCATCGTGAAGATCGTGGAGGACAAGCAGCCCGGTGCCAAGGAGGTGGAGACCCGGTACGAGACCATCGCCGTCTCCGGCCGTCTGGCCCTGCTGAAGGTGCAGCTGATCACCGGACGCACCCACCAGATCCGCGCCCACATGGCAAGCATCGGCTGCCCCATCCTTGGCGACAGCAAGTACGGCAACAACAGTGCCAACCGGGAGCTGAAGCTGAAGTATCAGGCGCTGTGCGCATGGGAGCTGACCATGCCCCGCTTCACCCAGCCGGACTTTGCCTTCCTCAGCGGCAAGACCTTCCACGCCCCGAAGCCGTGGTATTACCAGCAGGTGCTGGACGGCACTTTGAAGTAACAAAAAAGGAGATGTCCTGCCGGGCATCTCCTTTTTGTTACTTATAATAGAAACCTCAGACCCGCACCATATCCGGGGTGATCTCAGCCAGCGTATGGGCACCGCACATCTGCATGGTGTCGGCCAGTTCTCCGGCAAGCTTATCGATGTAGCACTTCACACCCTCTGCGCCGCCGCCGTAGACAGCAGTCACGAAGGGGCGGCAGATCAAAACGCCGTCTGCTCCCAGCGCCAGCGCCTTGAACACATCCACACCGGTGCGGATACCGCCGTCCACCAGTACCTTCACGCCGGTGCCCTTGAGGGCTGCGGCGATCTCCGGCAGCACCTCTGCGGTGGCGGGGCACTGGTCCAGCACACGGCCGCCGTGGTTGGACACCACGATGGCGGCGGCTCCGGCCTGCTTTGCCTTCAGTGCGCCCTTGACGGTCATCACGCCCTTGACGATGAAGGGACGCTCCGCCAGCTGCACGATCTCGGCCAGTTCCTCCACGCTCTTGCTGCCGGCGGGCGGGGTCATGTTTTTCAGGAAGGGCAGACCCGCTGCATCCACATCCATGGCCACGGCGAAGCAGCCACTGGCCTTGGCCTGCTCCATCTTTTCCCGGATGGTGTCGATGTTCCACGGCTTGATGGTGGGCACACCGCAGCCGCCCGCAGCGCCGATGGCGCGGGTAGCCATCTCCATCACGGTGGGGTTGGTGCCGTCGCCGGTAAAGGCAGCAATGCCGTTTTCGGCACAGGCGCGCACCAGCACATCGTTATAGGTCATATCGGTGTAGGTATCAGAGTAATGCAGGTTCACTGCACCCACAGGGCCTGCAAAGAAGGGATAGCGGAAGCTTTTGCCGAACAGTTCCAGCGTGGTGTCCGGTGTACCGCCGGGGCACAGGGTATCCATGTTCACCCGGATGTCCGCCCACTTATTATAATTGCGGATCGCGGTATCGCCCACGCCCTTGGCACCCGGGCCGGGGATCTGGTTTTTACAGGCCACGCCGTTGCACACCGGGCAGGCCTTGCAGTATTGACCAATGCAGGTACGGGCATTGGCAAGTACTTCAGGATAAGTCATAAAAGCATCCTCCTTATATTTCCCGCCGCTGCGGCACAAAATGACCCACCGCAGTGCTCTTTGCCCTCAATATAGACCTATTTTAAAGGTGCGTCAAGGGCTTTTTGTGCTTTCCATCCATGCGGCAGAACGTTTTCTCGCGCTTTTTCGTCATTTTTAAAAAAGTCTGATTTTTTTCAAAAAAATCCTTGACAAAAAGCCTGCTTTCAGGTATTATAGTGGAGCGCCAAGGGCACCCGCCCAAAGGCAGAACAAAAGATGTGGAAAGATGGCTGAGTTGGTCTAAGGCGCACGACTGGAAATCGTGTAACGTGTCAAAAGCGTTCTGGGGTTCGAATCCCCATCTTTCCGCCAGAAACCTGAAACAGAAATGTTTCAGGTTTTTTGTTTTGTCCGCAGTTTGCGGCGCTTGACATTTGCGTGCAGTTCCGTTATGCTGAATCAAATACGTTTACCGGAAGGAGAGGTTTCCCATGGCATCTTCCCACAAAAAGCGCACCGGTCTGCGTGCGGCGCTGATCGTTCTGCTGTGTCTGGTTCTGGTGTGCGCGGTGGCTGCGGCAGTGCTGTACAGCTTCGTCAGCCGCAAGATCAAGGCATTCCAGAGCGGTGCCAGCTTTGCGCTGGACTACACCATCACCTCCACCGAAGCAGAGCCCCCTGCTCTTTACGCCCTGCTGGACAAGTTCGGCGGCACCACCGGCAGCCTGACCGGCCAGTACACCCCCCGGGCGGTGCAGCTGGCGCTGTACCCGACGGGCACCAGCACCGTCAACGATGCCCCTCTGACCCGGATGTACATCAGCGAGGAAGAGACCCTGTACGATGCCGGACAGTTGTACAACAAGCTGCGCAGCACCGTTGTGGCCGAATATCCGCTGGCAAGCCTGCTGCTGCCGGGCTGGTCGCTGGGCAGCTACATCTCCCAAGACCAGCTGGCCACCCTGCTGGGGGTAGACCCCACTGCCACCAGCTTGCAGCAGGTAAACGACTTCCAGCTGGATCTCAAGCAGCTTAAAACCGTACAGCCCGCCAACGCGAAGGAAGGCTACCTCTACCTTCAGCTGCCGAACCTCACCGCCGGGGAGGGCGCGCCGCAGCTGATTCTGGGCATCGAAAAGCAGGGTCTGCTCAAGACCCTGTCCCCCAAGGTGCACATCCTGCTGGACGTGCCCGCCCACCACATCCATGCAGAGCTGACCGGCACGGTGACTGCCGCCCAGACCGTGGTGACCGCTCCCACCTCCCGGATGCAGGACTCTGACGTAGAAAGCCTTGTGCAGCTGCGCAAGACCATCGAGAGCATCGTGCAGTTCGTGCAGACCGCCGCCCAGAGCGATGATGCTGCCGCCCCTGCTGCATAAAAAAGCTTATATAAACACAAAAAATCGGACAGACTGCGGTCTGTCCGATTTTTTTGCGTTTTATGATTTCTTACTTCTTTACGGTCTTTTTGCAGGGTGCACGCTTTGCCTTGGGCTTTGCGGCGGCAGGGGCAGTCTTGGCTTCCGCTGCGGGCGCTGCCTTGGTAGCCGGTTCAGCCTTAGTAACAGGCTCGGCCTTGGTTGCCACGGCGGGAGCTGCCTTCACCTCTACTGCGGGAGCAGCAGGCTCAGCCTTTGCCTTAGCAGCCTTCTTTGCAGCGGGCTTTTCTGCCTTGACCGGCTCTGCAGCCTTTGCGGCGGGCGTAGCGGGCTTCTCCTCCACCTTCTTGGTGGTGCGGGGCTTGCGGGCTGCGGGCTTCTTGGCGGGTGCTGCTTCCTCAACCTTAGCGGCACGCTTTACGCGGTCCTTTACCTCAGAGATGACCCACAGCTGGTCACCACCGCCGGGCACCTCCTGCCAGATCTGCAGCACAGCGCCCACCTCGGCACCGATGCCCACGGTGTCCACGCACTTGCCGCCTGCCCAAGAAGAGCGCAGACGCACGGTGCCCTCCGGGGTGTGCTCCACCTTCCACATCTGGGACGTGCCGCCCACGTCCTCCCACAGGTGCAGCCATGTGCCATTGGCGGTGCCGGTCATGGTCAGATCCAGCAGCTTGCCGGAGGCACGGTTGCGGATGCGGTACACACCATCGCCCTCGCGGACAAAGCTCCACTCCTGCTCGGGCTTGTGGTCATACTTGCCCAGACGGACAGTGCCGCCGTCCTTGCTGCCCTCCACTGCCTGAATGACATTGCCGGTGTGAGCGGCAATGGTATAAAAGCGGTCGGCCTCGATCACAGTTTGTGCTACGGATTTCATGTACAAATCCCTCCCAATCATAAAATGCACAGATTTTTCCAATTCCTTCTTATAAAGAATATCACATATCGTGATTTTTCACAAGCAATTCGACAATTCTTTAGCACTTTATATAGAAACCACCCTGTTTTCGCCTGCTTTTTCGCCCCTTCGCAGGGGCGAAAGGCCGTTTTTATTCCCTCGACATTTTGTCGCAACTGCGTTATATTGTTTTCATCAGGACTATCTGCCGCTCTGAAAGGGGCGGTTTTCTCGTTTTTTGAAGGAGGATATTTGCCCATGACCCAGCAGGACCGCACTGCGGTGCAGTATCACAAAATGACCGAGACTCCGATTCCCCGGCTGATCCTCAGCCTTGCCGCGCCCACGATTTTAAGTATGCTGATCACCAGCATCTACAATCTGGCGGATACCTTTTTTGTAGGACGCATCTCCACCAGCGCTTCCGGCGCGGTGGGCGTCGTTTCCAGCCTGATGGCCATCATACAGGCGCTGGGCTTTATGCTGGGGCACGGCTCCGGCACCATCATCAGCCGCCGCTTGGGCAGTCAGGATACCCACGCCGCCACCCGCTTTGCTTCCACCAGCTTTTTTACGGCGCTGGCCTTTGGCATAGTGCTGGCGGTGGTCGGCCTTGCCACCCTGCCGGACTTTATGATGCTGCTGGGCAGCACCGAAACCATTCTGCCCCACGCCTGTGCCTACGCCCGGCCCATCCTGCTTGCCGCACCGCTGATGATCTCCAGTCTGGTGATGAACAACATCCTGCGGTATGAGGGCAAGGCGAACCTTGCCATGGTCGGGCTGGTCACCGGCGGACTGCTGAACATTGCACTGGACCCGCTGTTCATGTTCGCTTTAGGGCTGGGCACTGCCGGTGCCGGTATCGCCACTGCCCTCAGCCAGACCATCAGCTTTGGCATTCTGCTGTATATGTTCCTGCGGGGCAAAACGGTCAGCCAGTTCCGGCTTTCTGCCGTCACCCGGGAGCCGCGCGAGTTTTTGCAGATCCTTGCAGGCGGCGCGCCCAGCTTTGGCCGTCAGGGGCTGAACAGCATCGGCGGGATGCTGCTGAACATTGCCGCCCGCAGCTACGGCGATGCCGCCGTGGCGGGCATGAGTATCGTGTCCCGCATTTTTATGTTCATCCTCTCGGTGGCCATCGGCGTGGGACAGGGCTTGCAGCCGGTGGCGTCCTTCAACTACGGCGCCCGCAAATACCACCGAGTGCGGCAGGCCGCCGTCTTTACCCTGAAAGCCGCCTTTGCGCTGCTGGTGGTGCTGATCGCGGTGTGCTGGTGGAACGATGAAAACCTGATCCGCCTGTTCCGGGATGACCCGGCGGTCACCGCTGTGGCGCTGCCCGCCTTCCGCTACCAGTGCTTTGCCATCCTTCTGCAGCCGGTGATCGTGGTGACCAACATGACCTTCCAGAGCGTGGGCAAGGCCGGGCGTGCCACCTTTCTGGCCTGCTGCCGGCAGGGCGTGTGCTTTATCCCGTTGATTCTTGTACTTCCCCGGGTGCTGGGGCTTGTGGGCGTGGAGCTCTGCCAGCCCATTGCGGATACGCTCACCTGCTTCATTTCTCTACCCTTTTTGCTGGCCTTTCTGCGGCAGCTGGAGCAGATGGACAAGGCAGAAGCGTCCCATGCCCCGGCGCAGCTGTAATGTAATTGTAACCGTTTTTAGCCGCATTTTTCTGCAAGTTCTGCAATGAAAAATGCGGCTGTTTCGTATTCTGAGTGAACGGAAAAATTTTCCTCCCTGTTTTTGCAAAGGAGTGTTTTTTATGAAGCGTGTTGTCTTGCGTATCGGCTGCGGGGCAGTCTGCACTGCCCTTGCCCTTACTTTAGGCTGTGGCTGCGCCCTGCTGCCGCCCGCCACCGGCGTGCCGGGCGCTGCAAGCTCTGCCGTTTCGGTACCTACGGACGACAACGGCAAACCCCTGTACGACCCTGCCGTGCTGAACGATAGCCGTTTGCGGGTGCTGTACTGCGACAGCCGTTCCGGAAGCAGCACCACCATCCTGTGCGGCAGCACCCCGCTGCACCAGTCTGCCCGCAGTGAGAACGTCTCGCTGGTGGAGGACAGTGCCACCGGCACCGCAAACTACTGGCTGCGCAGCTGGTCCGACCCTACCGGCCGGGGCGGACGCCGCACCGCCCTGTACGACAAGACCGGCACCGAAGTAATGTCCTTTGAGGGCGAGCAGAGCGCCACCCTGCAAAACGGCCTGCTGGTGCTGCAGGAAAGCCGCCTGATCGATGGTGGATACGTCCCGGAGTCCGGTTATGGCACCTGTCAGGTCATCGACCTTGCCACCGGCGCAGCGCTGCCGGTACCGGAGGGCGCATACAGCTGCACCCTATGCGGCGATAAGCTGGTGTTCAGCTGCTACGCCCGCCCGGAGGGGCTGGACGATTACGACTGGGATACCGACTACCAGCAGAACAGCTGGGTGGTGGTGCAGGAGAAGGACGGCACCACCGTCTACCGCGCCGATGCCGCCTCGGCGTACCGCCTTTTCTACGACAGTGACACCCTGAGCGACTGGGTGGAGCTGGACGTTGCCACCGGAGAGGAAACCACCGACCAAATCCTGTACAACACACAGACCGGCGAGCAGTACACGGGCTTTTTGCAGGTCTACCCGGGTGGTCTTGCCAGCTTTTCCACCAGTGATGGCCGGTACGAACTGCGGGACATGACCACAGAGGACCGCGGACTGATTTCCACCTTTGACGAGCAGCCCAGCCAGTATTTCCCGGGCTATGTGGTAACATGGCACAGCGGCGAGGATCACGGCTACGAACTCTATGATTTGGAGACAGGCGCAAAGACCCCGCTGTACGATGTGGACGCCACCGACAACACCGTAGCCGTCTACGCGCTGGACGGCAGTCTACGGGTGTACAGTAAGGACAACGGCAAGCTGCTGACCGACACCACCGTAGAACCGGTGGAGCACCAGCAGCGAGTACGGATGAGCAACTGCGGCACCGGCTACGTCTGGCTGGAATTGCAGGATAACGACCGCTACGAGACCACCGCCACCCGGCTGTACGGCCCGCAGGGGCTTGTCAGCGACCTGACCGCCCTGCAGGGCAAGTACAGTTACGTCAACTACCTGACCACCGACCCCGACGGCAGACCCATGTTCTACGGCAGCCGCGCCGCTGCGGGCAGCGCCTACGGCAGCGTATGCGATGTGCTGGATGCAGGCGGCAATGTAGTATTACAGGGGCTTTCCAGCTGCACCGGGTACTATTCCAACAGTCTGAATGCCCTGCCCGACCATGTGTTTGCCGCACAGCGGGGCTTCTATGTGGGCTGGATGGACACGAGCGGCAACTGGCTGTACTGCCAGAGCATTTTCTCGTCTGCCACTGCGGACGATGTACCGAGTTATGGCTATTGAGTTAGGAGGGCTTTCTTATGAAAAACGCTAAAATTTCCCGCCGCAGTTTTCTGCTGGGGCTGGCTGCCTGCTCCGCCGCCGGGGTGCTGACCGCCTGCAAGGGCACGGATGCGCCCTCCGGCAGCACCGCTTCCTCTGCCGCAAAGCCGCCCGCATCCTCTGCTGCTTCCTCTGCTGTGCAGCAGCCGGAGCCGTTCCTGACCGTGGAGGAGTTTCCCCCGCTGGACGGCAGCACCGCCTGCATTCCGCTGATGGCGCAAATACTGGCCGATACCACCGGCATGGACTTGGAGGAAGCCCGCAGCAGCATCACCGTGAGCACCACCGCCTACGCATGGGAGAACTTTGGTCTGTACGACACCACCACCCGGATGCTGGTGGTGTACGAAGCGCCGGACTATGTAAAAGAAGAGCTGCAGGAAGCCAATGTGGAGCTGGAGCAGAAGCCCATCGGGGTGGACGCGCTGGTGTTCATCGTCAACGAGGATAACCCGGTGCAGGCGCTTACCCAGCAGCAGCTGCGGGATATCTATGCCGGAAAGATCACCAACTGGAAGGATGTAGGCGGCAAGGATCAGGCCATCGTTGCCTTTCAGCGCGGCGAGGACTCCGGCAGCCAGACCCTGTTCAAAAAACTGCTCATTCAGGGTGGAGAGTTAATGACCCCGCCCTCTGAGCTGGCCCCTGCCGCCATGGGCGAGCTGGTGGACAGCATTGCCGATTACAACAACAGCGCCAACGCCATCGGTTTCTCCGTGTATTACTACATCGACCAGATGTATTCCAAGCCCGGGCTGCGGCTGCTGGCGGTGGACGGTGTGACCCCCAGTAACGACACCCTTGCCGACGGCAGCTACCCCTTGTGCAACGATTTCTACGCTGTCATCCACCCGGATGCCGCCGCCGACAGCCCGGAGCGCCGCCTGTACGACTGGCTGGACACCGACGCCGGGCAGGACTGCATCAAAAAGTCCGGCTATGTGGCCGTCGGCCCGCAGACCACCGTCACCATCGTGGATTGAAATTGACAGACCTTCTCTCGTCTGCTACAATAAAGGCAGGATTTTGTCGATCTTTATGCAGCAGAATGCTGAAAGGAAGGTCTTACTATGGAACATCCCTCTCACCCGGTAGAAAGCCACTGGCGTACCTCCCTGCGCAACCGCATTATTCAGGCTTCCAGTCTACTGGAAGTGCTGTTATCCGGGCTGGTGCTGATTGGTCTGCTGCTCAGCGTTGTGCCCCTGATCCGCTGGATGCCCGGCCTGCTGTTCGATGGCAACGAGGCGGAGATCCGCACTTTTCTGGAGCGCAGCTTGGATATCGTGATCGGCATCGAGTTCATCAAGATGCTGGCCAAGCACAGCCCCGGCAGCAGCCTTGAGGTGCTGCTTTACGCCATTGCCCGCCATCTGGTGGTGGGACACGATTCCGCCGTGGAGAACCTGCTCAGCGTGGGCGCCATCGCACTGATCTTCATCGTGCGCAAGTTCTTCTTTGTCCCGGCCTTTGGTGCGCATCTGCCGGATGGTCATCCTGCGCCGGATCTTACCCCCGCCCAGAGCGGCATCCCCGCCGACTGGTTCCGTCGGCGGCATTCCGAAGCAAAGCCTGAGGAAGAGACCGAGACAAAGGAATAAGCATATACAAAAACCACCCCGCAGCGGCCGTTGAACGGCTGCTGCGGGGTGGTTTACTATTTTCTGTTACTTTTTGCCGTGACGGCCAAAGCGGTACTCCTTTCCCTCGCGGATGCGCTGGATATTGGAGCGGTGCATATAAATGACCATTGCGGCCATAATCACCGAGCCGATGGTGCACACGGTAAGGTCGGCGGCAGAGTAGCCCCGGAACACCCCGTACAGGATGGTGAGCACCGGGTAGAGTGCTGCCATGGTCACACTGCCCAGCGACACCATGCCGGTGGGCAGCAGGCAGGCCAGAA
>OLNE01001195.1_pt1 | contig 19609 bp, 18 predicted proteins | sample 1672431 | NCBI WGS metagenome assembly OLNE01 (sample SAMEA3136685, study PRJEB25190) | human gut metagenome | reverse complement strand
CACTACCACACAGTCAGCTTCCTTTACCTCCTGTACCAACCGATCGATCTGTTCGCTATACGGCAGCGGCTTTTTGTCAGTCAGCTGATAAGGCGTACCGCCGGAAGCATAGATAGGATAGTACTTGGAATAATTCATCTGGGTCTGCATGACCAAATCATCATAGAAGTTCATTTTCACCATTCCTTTTGAGCGGGTGTTATTTTTATTCTTACTTCAAAATAGTATAACATCCTCTTGCGTCGCTGTCAATACGCTGTTATAATAAAAATAACATCAACATCAAATAAAAAGGAGATCAGGCTATGAAATATCCTACCCGCCTTAGCGATGCTGTTCATATTCTGGCTTTTATCGCTCTGTACCCAGACTCCGACCTGACCAGTAACAAGCTGGCAGAGAGCGTTCAGACGAATCCTGCCTATGTGCGCCAGCTCATGTCCGCCTTGCGGAAGGGAGGGCTGCTGGTCAGCGTGAAGGGACATCCTCGACCCGCTCTGGCTCGTGAGCCGGAGAAAATCACTCTGCTGGATGCCTATCGGGCAGTAGAGGGCAACAAGCCTCTGCTCCATCAGGACATCCACACCAACCCCGATTGTGGCGTGGGTGTAAATATCCAACTGGTGCTGCGGGATTTTTACTTGGACATTCAAAAAACAGCGGAACAAAGAATGCAAGAAATCACGCTGAAAGATGTGCTGGAACAATATCACATGAAGTTAGAAGGGATGCTCTTGCAGCGTTTATGATGGATTGATTTTCAGAAACTCTTCCATTTGCAGTCATAACCACCGGCTTAGCCGGTGGTTATGACTGCGGGATCGAGCGTTTGCTTGAGTCAGACGGCGCCGTTCTCCTTGGCGGCCTTCCGGGCTTCCCGCCGGTCCTCCATGCGGGAGACGATGATGGCGCAGGCGGCGTCGCCGGTGATGTTGATGGTGGTGCGGCCCATGTCAAAGATCCGGTCCACGCCGGCCACCAGGGCGATGCCCTCCACCGGCAGGCCCACGCTTTGCAGGACCATGGCCAGCATGATCATCCCTGCACTGGGCACGCCCGCAGTACCGACAGAGGCCAGAGTGGCGGTGAAGATGATGGTGAGCATCTGGGGCATGGTCAGGGTCACGCCGAAGCAGGAGGCGATGAAGAGGGAGCAGACGCCCTGATAAATGGCTGTGCCGCCCATGTTGATGGTTGCGCCCAGGGGCAGGGTGAAGGCTGCGATGTCTTTGCGAGCGCCCAGCTTTTCGGAACATTCCAGGTTCAGGGGCAGGGTCCCCACGGAGGAGGCACTGGAAAAGGCCATCATCATGGCCGGGCCCATGCCCTTGAAGAAGTCCCGGATGCCCACGCCGCCCATGGCTTTTACGGTGGTGGAGTAGACCAGGACCGCCTGCAAAATATAGCCGATATAGGCCGCCAGCAGGACGATGGTCAGGGTGCCCAAGATCTGCGGGCCATTTTCCGCCACCACGGGGGTGATGAGGCAGAAAACACCGATGGGGCTGAGGGCGATGATCATTTCCATGATTTTCATGCAGACCTCGTTGACGCTCTCCACGAAGTTAGCGAAGGGCTGGGCTTTCTCGCCCACCAGAATAATGGCGAAGCCAAAGAACAGAGAGGCCACAATGACTTGCAGCATAGAGGCATCGGCAAAGGGCTTGATGATATTACTGGGGAAGATATTCACGATCGTCTCCATGATGGTGGGGGCTTCCTTGGCCTCGTAGGTCAGGTCCGAGACGGTCAGCACCGGGAAGAGGCCCCGGAAGGCGTTGGCGATCGCCAGGCCGATGGCAATGGCAATGGCCGTGGTGCAGGCGTAATAGATGAGGGTTTTTACGCCCACGCTGCCAACCTTCTTGATGTCCTTCATCGAGATCACGCCGCAGATGATGGAGAAGAAGACGATGGGCACCACGATGAACTGGATGAGGTTCAGGAAGATGGTGCCGAAGGGCTTGATGTAGTCCACCGCCAGCTGCGGGGCCGGGAGAAAGCACACCCCGGCGACGATGCCAAGGGCCAGACCCAGGAAGATCTTGGCGGCCAGAGGCAGAGATTTGAGTTTCTTCATCGTGTTCGATTCCTTTCTGATTTCTTTTACCTTTCTTTTCCTTGCCCTTTGGAGCGCACAAAAAGCGGGCACCCAGGACCTGGGTGCCCAGCTGTTTCGGTCCGTTCCGATTGGCCCGATTAGTATAACAACCTGGTCACAGACTGTCAAGAATTTTCTGACTTTTTTAAGAAGAGAACCGCTTATCCTCGGTGTAAGATGGCGTCCAGATCCTGTTGAGGATGGGTGGTGGGCTGTAAGCCAAAGGCATCCACCAGCATCTTCACCACAGGCTCGGACAGAAACGCCGGGAGCGTCGGACCGAGGTAGATATTCTTGACGCCCAGCGCCAGCAGGGACAGCAGGATACAGACGGCCTTCTGCTCGTACCAGGACAGCACCAAGGTCAGGGGCAGGTCGTTGATGGAGCAGTCAAACGCCTCCGCCAGCGCCAAGGCGATCTGAACGGCGCTGTATGCATCGTTGCACTGGCCGATGTCTAAGATGCGCGGGATGCCGTGGATCTCCCCCAGGTCCAAGTCGTTGAAACGAAACTTGCCGCAGGCCAGGGTCAGGACCAGGGAATCCATGGGTGTGCGCTTGACAAACTCCGTGTAATAATTTCTGCCCGGATGCGCCCCGTCGCAGCCGCCCACCAGGAAGATGTGCTGGATCGCTCCGCTTTTGATGGCGTTCAGAATGGCTGGAGCCTGACTCAGGACGGCATTTCGGGCAAAGCCGGTGGTCAGCATGTGGCCGCCGTTCAGCCCGCCCCGGCTCTGGTCGGTCTCATAACCACCCAGGGAAAGGGCCTGCTGGATGAGGGGTGTAAAATCCTTATGCCCGTTCTCATCTGCCGGGATATGGGGGATGCCCTCGTAGCCCACGACGGAGGTCGTATAGATACGGTCAGCGTAGCTGGGGCGGGGCGGCATGAGGCAGTTGGTCGTAAACAGGACCGGAGCGGGCAGGTCTGCAAATTCCGTTTGCTGGTTCTGCCAAGCCGTGCCGAAGTGGCCCACCAGATGAGTGTATTTTTTCAGCTCCGGGTAGCCGTGGGCGGGCAGCATTTCCCCGTGGGTGTAGACGTTGACGCCCTTTCCGGCGGTCTGCTTCAAGAGCTGCCGGAGGTCCTTCAGATCGTGGCCGGTAACGACGATGAACGGCCCCTTCTGAATGTCCGTGTTCACCCGCGTGGGGACGGGATGTCCGAACGTCTCCGTGTGGGCCTGGTCCAACAGGGCCATACATTGGAAATTGACCCGGCCAAACTCCAAGATGAGTTCCAGCCATTCCTCGACGCTGTGGGGCTGGGCCAGCGACGTAAGACCCTTGTAAAACCAGGTGTCCACTGCGCTGTCGGTATAGCCCAGCTCTCTGGCGTGGTGGGCGTAAGCTGCCATGCCCTTGAGGCCAAAGAGCAGCGTGGAGCGCAGAGAAACCAGATCCGTCTCCCCCCGCCAAAGCCAGCCGGGGTCTTTCTCCGGCGTCGGTGCGTCCACCCAGGCCAGCATCTCGTCGATGCGCTGGGTGAACGCACGAATGGCCCCATCGTCAAAATTCACGTTGGTCAGCGTGGTGAACAAGCCGTCCGTGAGCAGCTCCGTCACCTCATCCGGCCGCCAGCCCTTCCGCTCGCACGCCTGGGCCAGACGTACCAGCTTGTCAAGGAGCGCATCCTGCAACTGCGCCGTCTCTGGCTGCTTCCCGCACACCCCGGTGCGGACGCACCCGCTGCCCCCGGCCGTCTGCTGACACTGAAAACAAAACATCTCTGCCATAGAAACTTTCCTCCTGTTGCACCCAGTTTGGTCTTTGGCGGTAGTATGCGCAGGCAGACGAAAAAGTTTCCCCGCAAAAGGAATAGCTGTGCTATAATAAGGCCAGGAAAACACAGGAGGCGTTTGGATGCTCTTTTGGATCTTTGGCTTTTTCGCGATCCCCGTCGTTCTGCTGCTCGGCGGCTATCTCATGGCAAATCACCCGACGCAGAGAAGCAATGCCCTGTGCGGCTACCGGACCGAGCGCTCTCTGCAAAGCGAAGAGACTTGGTATTTTGCCCAGGACTACTGTGGGCATCTTTGGCTAAAGGTGGGAGGGATCTTGTTGATCCCGTCCTTTCTGTCTCTTGTTCTGCTTCGGCACCAGGGAGAACATGCCTTGAGTATCGCCATGCTCGTCCTCATTGGGCTTCAAATGGTCGCGCTCTTTCTCTCCATCGTCAAGGTTGAGTCTGCTTTGAAAGCGAACTTTTGAACATCGAACACATAGAGAGGTGATTTGAGATGCCCCGATACGAAGAAGCTGTCAAGCTGTGGCAGAGCTGGAACATTCAGACTGAAGCTGATTTGTCCCTGCGTCTGGACAGCTTTCGGATCTTATTTGCCTATCACTCCGGCAAGATCGAAAACGACGAGATCAACTACCATGACACCCGTGAGATTTTTGAAAACGGAAAAGTCATCAACTACACCGGCAGCACCCGGACGCTCTTTGAGCAGCAAAACCAAAAGACTTGCTACGAGCTGCTCCAAAGTAAAATTCTCGCACAAGAGCCCCTCTCCCTCCCCCTGGTCCGAACCATCCATCGGACTCTGACCGAGGGAACTTATGATGAGCGCCGCTATATCACCAATGGCGAACGGCCCGGAGAGTTCAAAAAACATGACTATGTGACGGGCAAAAATGAGGTGGGTTCGCCTCCGGAAGCCGTTGCCGATGATTTGACAGAATTGATCGAAGAGGTCAATGCCATCGGCGCCCAAGCGCCCCTGAAAGCCGGGTCCTATTTTCACGCCCGATTTGAAAACATCCATCCCTTTGCCGACGGCAACGGACGGGTGGGTCGGACATTGCTAAACTACTGGTTGATGATCAGCAACTATCCCCCTCTTGTCATTTACGAAGAGGACCGGCGGGCCTACTACGATGCCTTGCAGACCTATGACGAACAAGAGGACTTGGCCCCGCTGGTCACGTTTCTGGAGGACCAGACCGTCAAAACCTGGAGTCGCTTTCTCAAGCCTCCAGCCGGGAATGCCCCACCCCGCAAGGGCCTGAATTTTTTCATGAACTAAGCAAAAAACCATGTCCCAACGGACATGGTTTTTTGTGGAGCTGGAAGTCGGATTTGAACCGACGACCCCTTCATTACGAGTGAAGTGCTCTACCCCTGAGCTATACCAGCGTACTTATTATATTAACACGAAACAACTCTAACGTCAAGAGTTTTTCTCTATACCTTTTGTATATTCTCTAAAACGCTTATTTTCTCAAGCAATTTACGGAAAAACTTTCTTTTTGACCCAAATCCTCTACGCAGAGTTATACACAGTTTCCACCGACTTTTCCACAGCCGTGTGGAAACTGTGTATCACTTTTTTTCGTTTGGATGCGTCAAGGGTGGTAGGCCAGGGAGATGTCCCGGTTGGCGTAGGCGTTCAAATCATTCCCGGCGCGGGTCCCGGCCAGGTACTCGTAATACCCCTGGCTGCCGATCATGCTGCCGTTGTCGCCGCAGAGCTTGAGGGGGGGCAGGTAGAGGGTACAGCCCTCGGCCTGGCAGGCGGCTTCTAAGTCCCGGCGGATACGGGAGTTGGCGGCCACACCGCCCACGACGGCGACCTTTTTGTACCCGGTGGACCGAGCGGCGGCCATGGTCCGGGGAACCAGCTCGTCGCTGACGGCGGCGGAAAAAGAGGCAGCCAGGTCAGAGACCGGCAGGTCCTCACCCTTCTGCTGGGTGTTGTGGATGAGGTTCAGCATGGCGGTCTTCAGGCCGGAAAAGGACATGTCCAGCGGGGCGTCCTGGATGTGGACCCGCGGCAGCTGGAAGGCCTGGTCGTTGCCGGTCTGGGCGGCCCGATCCAGGGGAGCGCCGCCGGGATAGCCCAGGCCCATGACCCGCGCGATTTTGTCAAAGCACTCACCGGCTGCGTCGTCTCGTGTCGCGCCCAGGATCTGCACGTCGGTGTAGCCCCGCACATCCACGATGAGCGACGTGCCGCCGGACACGCACAGGCAGACGAAGGGCGGCTCTAAGTCCGGATGGGCGATGTAGTTGGCGGCGATGTGCCCCCGGACATGATGCACCGGGATCAGCGGCACACCCAGGGCGTAGGCCACGGACTTGGCAAAGCTCACCCCCACCAGCACCGCGCCGATGAGGCCGGGGGCGTAGGTCACGGCCACGGCGTCGATGTCCTTCCGGGTCAGCCCGGCCTTCACCAGAGCCTGGTCAGCCAGCTGGCTGATGACCTCGATGTGCTTGCGGGAGGCGATCTCCGGCACCACGCCGCCGTAAATTTTATGCATCTCCACGGAGGAGGCGATGCAGTCGGCCAGAACGGTCCGCCCGTCCTGCACCAACGCCACCGCCGTCTCATCGCAAGAGGATTCTACTGCAAATATGATCATTGGTTTGCTCCTTGTTCGATTCGTTCTTGTTTTATTTGTTGTATGTTATCTTCTGGTTCTTTATTTGAAGTAGGGAGTTCGAGCTCAAAATCGAGTAACAATAAAACGAGATCCTTTGCTAAATAATTCTCCTTATTTATAAATGGATCAATACATTGAAAAATCATAAATATAATGCAGAGAACAGCGTAGTAGATACCTCCAAATAAAAATGCATACACTACATAATCTTTCTGCTGCGCCAGAAAGGTAGTAACACATATTGTGAAAGGAGTTATCAGGAGTGTAAATATTGGGGGAAATTTTTCAGTAGACATGAGAGAGGCTTTGCTTTCATTGCTATAATCTAAACTATATTGTTTTATTAATATCTCTAATTGAGATTTAGAAAAGCAAGCCTTTTCAATAAGAAATTCCTTCATATTATCTGTCAGATTTTTATGGCATGATTGTATTTCATCAGATTCCCAAAAAGGACGACGCAAATAAGACATTGGCATAAACGCAAGAAAAATAATAGCAAGTGCCAATAATGCAATATTCGTTGAGTTTGTATGAATAGAATAAAAATATAAAAGAGCTGCCACTACAAGACTTGCAAAAAGAATTATAAAATACGCCTTAAATTGAAGGATGCTCTCCTTGATGGTGTTTGTCAACTTTATACGCCTAAGTTCTCTATATTTTATTAGAATTTCGTTAAACTTCATAGATGCCTCCTGAAAATGGAGAGATTATTTCCTTGTAATTTTTGGGAAAATATGGTATAAGTATATCATGTATTATGGAACTGAAAACATTAAACTAAAAATGGAGGAATCAAAATGAAACAGCAGGATTACAACAAGATAATAGAACGTATCAAATCAGCGGTAGAACTATCCAACGATTATAACAATATGCAGAGGTGTCAGAAAAATTTGTTGTGCTATGATCGCATAAATGCTTGGCAATGTTTGCAGGAATTATTTCAAGAGTACGAAATTCAGATTAATACGCTTGGTTACTGGACAGATGGAATGCAATTGGTTAAGGTTAATTTCGCTGATGTGAGTGATCATAAGATAAAAGAAGAATTGAATTATTTACGAGAACATATCCCAATGTACGTACTACTTAGAGAAGGAGAAAAAGAGTGTGCAAAGAGAATATGTGAGTGGTTCGATAAAAATACCAATCGGTAATCTCTGAATAACCATGTTTTTTGTTTTAGCAAGGAATTCATGCGGCTTACCATTTCCTTGCTTTCTTTGTCCGGATGTGTTATTATCATAAAAAACGCTGTCAGTGTTGTAAGAGACCGTGGCAGGATAGCTTCAATAAACCGAATGCTCTGCTGAATGGCAGAGCATTTTTTATACAATGAGGAGGGGCAACATGACAGAACTTGAAAAGATAAAACGAGCAAAGATATACATGGACAAATTAGCGAATGGAATCAACCCAATTGATGAAACCATGGTGCCAGACGAGGACGTTGTTAATAATGTGCGTATATCCAGATGCTTTTTCTTTGTATCTGATGTACTGCAACAAGTTATCGAGAATGGCGGAACAAAACCGGCTACAGTTAAGAAACTGAAAAAGATTCCCCTTGAGATCCCATTTGAAAAGAGACGCCAGTTTGCCTATTCGGAGAAGCCAATTTCAGCCAGCGAAATTGCGAAACGGGTAAATGCCTTGGTTGAAAACGATAGTATGAAAAAGCTTACTTACTCAGGACTTCTTACGTGGCTCACAGAAATTGGAATGATGGAATGGGCATTCACATCAGATGAAAAGCACACAAAAAGGCCGACAAAAATGGGTCAAGAAAATGGTATCTCTGTAGAGAAGCGGACCGGTAAAAGCGGACCTTATCAAGTGGTCGTTTACAATACCGCAGCACAACATTTTATCATAGATAATCTGGATGCAATCCTTGCTGTAGAGAATATGCAGCTAGAGATGCAGGGGGCTCCGTGGACAAAAGAACATGACGATTACTTGATCGATCTATATAGAAACTCTGTTCCTATGAGTGAAATTGCCATTACACTGAAACGTAGCACTTCAGCAATACGCGGAAGGTTAAAAAAGTTGGGTTTTAATGCATAGCAAATCGTTTACTTGCTACTTGATTGGAAAGGTTTGAAAGATAGCACGCAAGAAATTATTAGATTAAGAAATGGAAGATAGTGTGATCATAATAAAAACGGCCCTCTGCATGTTACAGAGAGCCGTTGGTCCGAGTGGCGCGACTCGAACGCGCGGCTTCCTGCTCCCAAAGCAGGCGCCCTACCAACTGGGCTACACCCGGATATGTTTGCGATATGCGGTTATGCTCCCCACCGAAGGGAACGCACCCCATTATAAAGCATCGGAAATCAAATTGCAAGGGCGAAAGAGAATTGACCTTAGAAAATTTCCGTGTTACACTGTATCTGATTTGCATACGCACGCAACTGCTGGAGGAGGCAACGATATGAACAATGATATGCGTGGGCTGGAAGTCGTCGCGGCCAAGGGGCGGCTTCTGGGCCTGGACATGGTCTACCACTGTGCGTCCGGGCATCTGGGCGGCTCGTTCTCGGCCATGGACATTCTGACTGTTTTGTATTTCGATGTGATGCGGGTGGATCCTAAGGACCCCAAGGATCCGGATCGGGACCGCTTCGTCCTGTCTAAGGGCCACTGCACCCCCGCTCTGTACCCCATTCTGGCCCAGCGGGGCTATTTCCCTGAGGAGGAGCTGCAGATGTTCCGCAGCGTGGAGGGCCACATGTCCGGCCACGCCGAGATGCACCATGTGAAGGGCGTGGATATGTCCACCGGCTCCCTGGGACAGGGCATCTCCGCCGCCGTGGGCATGGCCCTGGCTGGTAAGCTGGACAAAAAAGACTACCGCGTTTACAGCCTGCTGGGCGACGGCGAGATCGAAGAGGGGCAGGTCTGGGAGGCTTTCATGGCCGCAGCCAAGTACAAGCTGGACAATCTCTGCGCCGTCATCGACGTCAACGGCTTACAGATCGACGGCGCGACTGCCGACGTGATGCCGACGGAACCCCTGGACAAGAAGCTGGAGGCCTTCGGCTGGCACGTCATCAAGGTGGATGGCCACGACCTGGCTGCCTTGGAGGATGCCTTCAAGCTGGCCCAGGACTACAAGGGTGCCCCCACCATGATCCTGGCCAAGACCGTCAAGGGCAAGGGTGTTTCCTTCATGGAGAACCAGGCCGGTTGGCACGGCAAGGCCCCCAACGAAGAGCAGTATCAACAGGCGCGTCAGGAGCTGGTGGCCGCCCTGGCAGAGAAGGAGGGCAAGTAACATGGCAGAGAAGATCGCGACACGGGCCGCTTACGGCAAGGCCCTGGAAGAACTGGCTGCCCAGGAGCCGAACCTGGTAGTCCTGGACGCCGACCTGTCCGGCTCCACCATGACCAAGGGCTTCGGGGCCGAGCACCCCGACCGTTTCTTTGACATGGGCATTGCCGAGGCCAACATGGTCGGCGTCGCCGCCGGCCTGGCCACCTGCGGCAAGAAGCCCTTTGTCAACTCCTTCGCCATGTTCGCCGCCGGGCGGGCCTGGGAGCAGGTCCGTAACAGCGTGGCTTACCCCGGCCTGAACGTCAAGGTCGTTGGCTCCCACGGCGGCCTGTCCGTGGGCGAGGACGGCGCCACCCACCAGTGCATCGAGGATCTGGCCATCATGCGGGCCATCCCCAACATGACCGTCCTGTGTCCCTGCGACGGCAACGAGATGAAGCAGGCCGTCAAGGCCCTGCTGGCTTACGATGGCCCCGCCTATCTGCGTCTCGGCCGTCTGGCTGTGGAGACCGTCACCGACCAGGTGGAGGGCTATGAGTTCCAGATCGGCAAGGGTGTCCTCCTGCGGGACGGCCAGGACGTGACCGTGGTCGCCGTGGGCATGATGGTCCAAATGGCCCTCACTGCCGCCGACATTCTGGCCGAGGAGGGCATTTCCGTCCGGGTCATCGATATGCACACCATCAAGCCCCTGGACACGGAGATCCTGCTGGCCGCCGCCCGTGACACCGGCTGCATCGTCACCAGCGAAGAGGCGAACATCGTCGGCGGCCTGGGCAGCGCCGTCTCCGAGTACCTGACCTCCGTCTGCCCCGTGCCCGTCATCCGCCACGGCGTGGAGGATGAGTTCGGCCGTTCCGGTGCCGCCCAGAAGGTCCTGGAGGCCTATCACCTGACCCCTGCGGGCATCGCAGACAAAGTCCGCCAGGCCCTGACCCTCAAGCAGGCCCTGACCTTATAAATCGTCCATTCTTCTGGAGGAAAAGCAGACAGCCGCAGAGCGCTTCTCGGCTGTCTGCTTTTTTATGCCTTGACGCTCTGACTCTTTTTGCTTGCAAAAAGATACGGTCTGTTGCCTTACTTTTTTCGATGGCAGAAAAATTTGCAAAAAACTACTGTTTTCCCTGCAAAATTTTCTTTTTCTCGGTTGCACTTTTCCAAAAAAAGGATTACAATACAAATGCAGAAAATCCAATTTTATCCAAGAAAGGAAAACAACGAGAAAAAGGAGAGATCTGTATGGCAATCATTGAAACCATCAACAGCGCCATCAACAGCTTCGTTTGGGGCGTCCCGATGCTGGTCCTTCTGGTGGGTGCGGGTATCCTGCTGACCTGCCGGACGTGCGGCGTGCAGTTCCGAAAATTTGGCTACGCCATGAAGAACACCGCCGGGAAGATCTTCAAGAAGGGCGAGGCCAAGGAGGGCGAGATCACGCCCTTCCAAGCGATGAGCACCGCCCTGGCCGGGACCGTCGGCACCGGTAACATCGCCGGCGTCACCACGGCTCTGACCCTGGGCGGCCCCGGCAGCATGTTCTGGCTGTGGATCACGGCCCTGATCGGCATGGCGACCAAGTACTCCGAGGTCCTGCTGGCTGTCAAGTTCCGTGAACGCAACAAGGACGGTGACTGGGTTGGCGGCCCCATGTACTACATCAAGAATGGCCTGGGAAAGAACTGGAAGTGGCTGGGTGCCATCTTCTGTATCTTCGCGGCCCTGGCGGCCTTCGGCATCGGCAACGCCGTGCAGGTCGGCAACATCACCTCCTCCATCAACACCGTCATCACCTCCTTCAGCCCTGACTTTGCCGGGCAGAAGATGGTCAACAGCGTTTTGGGCATCATCCTGGTCATCCTGACTGCGATCGTTCTCTTCGGCGGCATCAAGCGCCTGGGCGCCGTCACCGAGAAGCTGGTGCCTTTCATGGCCGTCATTTACATCGTGGCTTGTCTTGTGGTCGTGGTCTATTACGCCAAGACCCTGCCCGCCGTGTTCGCCTCCATCTTTGAGGGTGCATTCTCTCCCAGCGGTGTTACCGGCGGGGCCGTCGGTTCCGTCATTCTGGTCATCACCTGGGGCGTGAAGCGCGGCGTGTTCTCCAACGAGGCCGGCTTAGGTTCTGCGCCGATGGCCCACGCCTCCACCTCTGAGACCGACTGTGTGAAGCAGGGCCTCTACGGCATCTTTGAAGTGTTCGTCGATACCATCGTCATCTGCACCCTGTCCGGCCTGACCGTGCTGTGCGCCTGGAAGGGCGGCGCTCTGGACCTGAACATCGGCCACGAGGGCACCACTGCCTTGAACGCCCAAGCTTTGGGTTCCGTCTTCACCCAGAAGGGCGGCGCCATCATCATCGCCGTGGGCCTGGCGCTGTTCGCTTACTCCACCGTGCTGGGCTGGGCGCTGTACGGCACCCGCTGCTGCGAGTTCCTCTTCGGCGTGAAGGCCATCCGGCCTTATCAGATCCTCTTCCTAGTGGTCATCTTTGTGGGCGCGACCATGAAGCTGGACCTGGCCTGGGCCATCGCCGACACCCTCAACGGCCTCATGGCCATCCCCAACCTGATCGCCCTGTTCGCCCTGTCCGGCGTGGTGGTCAAGGAGACCAAGCGGCATTTCTCCGAGGTGCCCAGCAAGAAATAAGAAAAATAGTGCACAAAGATCCCTTAGAAACGGTCTCATGGCCATCCCGAACATCGTTGCTTTGCTGGCCCTGTCCGATGTCATTGCAAGAACGACGAGAGAATATTTCGACCGGCAAAAGAAAAAAGCCTGAGCTGACTTCTTCAGAAGAATGATATGAAATTCAGAGGACCACGACTTGCATCGTGGTCCTCTGAATTTCTTTTTTTTTCTTGTTATGTAAAAAATAACCAAAAGTGATTGACATCTGCTTAAAAATTGACAAAATAACAGCGTGGATTCCAATAAAAACCGGAGAGCGAGGGAAGGGAAAATCGGAGCAAATTCACAAAAAAAGGCATATCCTCCCATTTGGTAAATTTTTTTGGACAAATAGACTTGCTTTTCCGACGAAATAAGCCTAAAATGAGGTCAGTGATCAAACTCGTCAGATGATTTTTCCGATGTCTAAGTTGACCTTACGTGGATTTCCAACAAATGGCACAAAGGTTGACGCCACCGGGAGAGGATGACAATCTGGAGACATCCGCATGAACGCGGGGGCCGAAGGGGCAAGACCAGACTCTCAGGCAAAAGGACAGATCTTTTTTAGGGGATTGCAGGCCGCACCCATTCCAAGGTGCAGCCGGACCTATCAGAGAACGCTTTTTGACGGAGCACCACGGTCTTGTGGCGCTCCGTTTGTGTTTGTCAGTTTCTGATGGGTTGGTTGCAAAGAGAAAAAGAGCAAATCGAGAAAAGGAGAGATCTGTATGGCAATCATTGAGACCATCAACAGTGCCATCAACACCGTTGTGTGGGGCAAACCCATGCTCGTCCTGTTGGTGGGTGCCGGTATCCTGCTGACCATCCGGACCTTCGGCGTGCAGTTCCGCAAGTTCGGCTACGCCATGAAGAACACCCTGGGCAAGGTCTTCACCAAGGCCGAAGCCAAGGAAGGCGAAATGACGCCCTTCCAGGCCATGAGTACGGCGCTGGCTGGTACCGTCGGTACCGGTAACATCGCCGGTATCACCACCGCCATCACGCTGGGCGGCCCTGGTACCATGCTGTGGCTGTGGATCACCGCCCTGATCGGCATGGCGACCAAGTACTCCGAGGTCCTGCTGGCCGTCAGGTTCCGTGAACGCAACAAGGACGGCGACTGGGTCGGCGGCCCCATGTATTACATCAAGAACGGCCTCGGCAAGAACTGGAAGTGGTTGGGTGCCATCTTCTGTATCTTTGCGGCCCTGGCGGCCTTCGGCATCGGCAACGCCGTGCAGGTGGGCAACATCACCTCTTCCATCAACACCGTGATCACCGCCTTCAACCCCGACTTTGACAAGCAGTCCCTGGTCAACATCGTCCTGGGCATCATCCTGGTCATCCTGACCGCCGTGGTTCTGTTCGGCGGCATCAAGCGCCTGGGCGCCGTCACCGAGAAGCTGGTGCCCATCATGGCAGTCATCTACATCGTGGCCTGCCTGATCGTGGTCATCCGTTATGCCAACACCCTGCCCGCCGTGTTCCACGATATCTTCGAGGGTGCTTTCACCCCCAGCGGTGTCACCGGTGGTGTCGTTGGCTCCATGGTCCTGGTCATCACCTGGGGCGTCAAGCGCGGCGTGTTCTCCAACGAGGCCGGCCTCGGTTCCGCTCCTATCGCCCATGCTGCTACCTCTGAGACCGACTGCGTGAAGCAGGGCCTGTACGGCATCTTCGAGGTCTTCATGGACACCATCCTGATTTGTACTCTGTCCGGTCTGACCATCCTGTGCGCTGCCAAGGGCGCTGGTCTGGACCTGCACATCGGCACTGAGGGCAACACCTCCCTGAACGCCGCAGCCCTCGGCACCGTTTTCTCTCAGAAGGGCGGCGCCATCATCATCGCGGTGGGCCTGGCTCTGTTCGCCTTCTCCACCGTCCTGGGCTGGTCCTTGTATGGCACCCGCTGCTGCGAGTTCCTGTTCGGCCACAAGGCCATCAAGCCTTATCAGATCATCTTCATCATCGTCATCTTTGTGGGTGCGACCATGAAGCTGGACCTGGCCTGGGCCATCGCCGATACCCTCAACGGCCTCATGGCCATCCCCAACCTGATCGCCCTGGTGGCTCTGTCCGGCGTGGTGGTCAAGGAGACCAAGCGGCACTTCTCCGAGCTGCCCAGCAAGAAGTAAGACCCCCTCACTTCTCTGCTGTCCCAGCAAGCCACGGCTTTGCTCGTGGGACCAAACACGAAGAGAGCCGGGTGCATATCCTAAATCCAAATATCCTTAAATTCTTCAAATTCTTCCGATCCTTTCTGAGAAGCCCCCGGTAGACGCCAGTCTCCGGGGGCTTCTTGGCGCTTTTCCTGCAAAAGCAAAGAAAAACGCACAGAGGGCCAGGCAGAAACGCAGGAAAGCTCTACAAACTATCGCTTGCGAAACGGGGGCGGGTATAGTATAATAAACTGTAAAAATCGAGGACTTTTTGTGACTGACGGAAGTGGGAAGGACCACAGGGAGCAAAAAGCATACTTGCGCCGACCGTCTGGGCAGTTCAATTTTCAAATGGAGGGAATTGGGCTGTCCTTTTTTCACATTGCGAAATCACAGCATCACACAGAAAGCCCCAGCGTTCGGAGAGATCGACCAGACCCCTCCGGGATCACTGTCATCAGAGAGGAAGGTTCGTTATGAAAAAAGTTGGCATTGTCATGGGTAGCGACAGCGACCTGCCGGTGGTGGAAAAAGCCATTGGCAAGCTGAAGGAATACGGTGTACCCTACGAAGTCCACGTCTACTCCGCCCACCGCACCCCCGTGCAGGCGGCCGAGTTCTCCCGCACGGCCCAGGAAAAGGGCTTTGGGGCCATCATCGCCGCCGCGGGCAAGGCTGCGCATCTGGCCGGGGCGCTGGCGGCAAACACCACGCTGCCGGTGATCGGCATCCCGGTGAAATCCTCCACCCTGGACGGCCTGGACGCCCTGCTTTCCACCGTGCAGATGCCCACGGGCATCCCGGTGGCCACGGTCGCCATCGACGGGGCAGCCAACGCGGCCCTGCTGGCCATTCAGATCCTGGCCGTCTCTGACGAGGGCCTGTCCGCCAAGCTCAAGGCTGCCCGCGCGGCCGAGGCCAATAAAGTCCTGGAGAAGAACGCCGGGGTCGAAGCAGAATACAATCAGTAAGCCCTTGGGGCAGTGAGAATGGAGGTACATACCTATGGGTGGTTTTTGCGGCGCGATCTCCAATCGCGACGTCGTGTTAGACGTTTATTTCGGCACAGATTATCACTCCCACCTGGGCACCCGCCGGGGCGGCATGGCCGCCTGGGACCCGGAGCTGGGCTTCCAGCGGGAGATTCACAACATCGAGAACGCCCCCTTCCGCACCAAGTTTGACAAGACGGTGGGGGAGATGGTGGGCAAGTGCTGCATCGGCAGCATCAGCGACACCGATCCCCAGCCCCTGCTGGTGCGCTCGGTTCACGGGACCTACGCCATCTGCGTGGTGGGCGTGATCCAGAACGAGGAAGCCATCATCGAGCAGATGCTGGGGGACGCCGACCGGCATTTTGAGGCCATGAGCGGCGGGCGCGTGAACTCCAACGAGCTGGTAGCCGCGCTCATCAGCCAGCAGCCCACCATCGCCGAGGGCATCCGCTACGCCCAGAGCGTGGTGGAGGGGACCGTCTCCGTCTTAATTATGACGCCCGATTTCCTCATCGCCGGGCGGGACAAGATGGGCCGCCTGCCCATCCACATCGGCCAGGACGACGAGGGCTGCTGCGTGGCCTTTGAGACCTTTGCCTACCAGAAGATGGGCTATCACGACGCCTACGAGCTGGGTCCCGCCGAGGTGGTGAAGATCACCAAGGACGGCTGGGAGACCCTGCTGCCCGCCGAGAAGGAGATGCGCGTGTGTGCCTTCCTCTGGACGTACTACGGCTACCCCAACTCCAACTACGAAGGCATCAACGTGGAGGTCATGCGGAACCGGAACGGCGCGAGCCTGGCCCGGACCGACAAGGCCAAAGGCGTGGCCCAGGACATCGACTTCGTCAGCGGCGTGCCCGACTCCGGCACCCCCCACGCCATCGGCTACTCCAACGAGAGCGGCATCCCCTTTGCCCGCCCCTTCATTAAATATACCCCCACCTGGCCCCGCAGCTTCATGCCCACGAACCAAAAGGAGCGCGACCGGGTGGCCAAGATGAAGCAGATCCCCGTCCATGAGCTCATCGAGGGCAAGAAGCTCCTCTTCGTGGACGACAGCATCGTGCGGGGCACCCAGCTGCGGGAGACGGTGGAGTTCCTCTATGCCAACGGCGCGAAAGAGGTCCACATCCGCTCCGCCTGCCCCCCCATCATGTATGGCTGTAAGTTCCTGAACTTCTCCACCAGCCGCTCCCCGATGGAGCTGATCGCCCGCCGCACCGTCTACGACCTGGAGGGCGAAGAGGGGGAGAAGCATCTGGACGAATACAGCGACCCCAACACTGAGCGGGGCCAGAAGCTGCGGGAGGCCATCTGCCGGCAGCTGCACTTCACCTCGCTGGAATACCAGTCCCTGGACGAACTCATCAAGGCCATTGGCCTGGAGCCATGTAAGGTCTGCACTTACTGCTGGAACGGAAAGGAATGAGCGCAATGAATACAACTTCGAGATCTGACAGCTACGCCGCCGCCGGGGTGGACATCACCGCCGGGTACAAGGCCGTAGAACTCATGAAGACCCACATCGCCAAGACCATGACCGCCGGAGCCTTGTCCGACATCGGCGGCTTTGGCGGCCTGTTCGAGCTGGACCTGACCGGCATCACCAAGCCCGTCCTGGTCTCCGGCACCGACGGCGTGGGCACGAAACTCAAGCTGGCGTTCCTCATGGACAAGCACGACACCGTGGGCATCGACTGCGTGGCCATGTGCGTCAACGACATCATCTGCGTGGGTGCCAAGCCCCTGTTCTTCCTGGACTACATCGCCTGCGGCAAGAACGTCCCGGAGAAGATTGCGGGCATCGTCTCCGGCGTGGCCGAGGGCTGCGTCCAGGCCGGCGCTGCCCTCATCGGCGGCGAGACCGCCGAGATGCCCGGCTTCTATCCCATCGACGAGTATGACCTGGCCGGCTTCTCCGTGGGCGTGGTGGATAAGGACAAGGTCTTTGACAAGACCAAGATCCAGCCCGGCGACGTGATCCTCGGCCTGCCTTCCTCCGGGGTGCACTCCAACGGCTTCTCCCTGGTCCGCAAGGTCCTGGACGTGGAGCACGCTGATCTGAAGGCCCCCGTGGAGGCCCTGGGCGGCAAGTCCCTGGGCGAGACGCTGCTGGCCCCCACCCGCATCTATGTCAAGAGCATCCTGGCCCTCATGGAGCAGGTCACGATCAAGTCCGTCTCCCACATCACCGGCGGCGGCTTCTATGAAAACATCCCCCGCAGCCTGCCCAAGGGCATGACCGCCAAGATCAAGGAGAGCGACGTGCCTGTGCTGCCCATCTTTGACCTCATCCAGGAGAAGGGCAACGTGCCCCGCCGGGAGATGTTCAATACCTTCAACATGGGCATCGGCATGACCGTCGTGGTCTCCCAGGACGAGGCCGACAAGGCCCTGGAGGCCCTGAAAGCCGCCGGGGAGCAGCCTGTCCGTCTGGGCGAGATCGTCGCGGGCGATGAGGGTGTTATCCTATGGTAAAGACCAAGATCGCCGTCTTAGTCTCCGGCGGCGGCACCAATTTGCAGGCTCTGCTGGACGCCCAGCAGAGCGGCACGCTCACCGCCGGGGAGATCGTGCTGGTCATTGCCAGCAACGACAAGGCCTATGCCCTCACCCGCGCGGCCAACGCGGGGGTGCCCACTGTCGTGTGCAGCCGGAAGGTCCTGGGGAGCCAGGCGGCGTTTGAGGCCGCCATCTCCCAGGCGCTGGCCGAGCACGGGGCAGAGCTGATCATTATGGCCGGGTTTATGAGTATTCTGACGGAGAACTTCACCAGCCAGTGGCCCCGGCGCATTTTGAACATCCACCCCTCCCTCATCCCGTCCTTCTGCGGGAAGGGGTTCTATGGGCTGAAGGTCCATGAGGCCGCACTGGCCTACGGGGTGAAGGTGACGGGTGCCACCGTCCATTTTGTCAACGAGGTGCCGGATGGGGGAGAGATCCTCCTGCAAAAGGCCGTGGACGTGTTGCCCGGCGACACGCCGGAGGTCTTGCAGCGCCGGGTGATGGAGCAGGCTGAGTGGAAGATTCTCCCCCGTGCCGCACGTCTTTTCTGCGAGGGAAAGATAACCGTAAAGGACGGCATAACCGTTATCGACGATTGAACCTTATGTCCGCATTCTCCCGACTAAACGGGATTTTGAGGACGTTATAACAAGTTATATTCAGAAAACTGCGTGTTCCACGCAAAACCGCAACAGGAGGCTATATGGAAGTTGTAACACTTGAAAAAGAGCTTAACTCTCTTGCTTATCACGGCAGAGGCATCGTGATAGGAAAATCCGCAGACGGCACAAAAGCGGTAATCGCCTACTTTATTATGGGCAGAAGCCAGAACAGCCGCAACCGTGTCTTTGTTGAGGAGGGTGAGGGAATCCGCACACAGGCGTTTGATCCGTCGAAGCTGGAAGATCCGAGCCTGATCATCTACGCACCGGTACGCGTTCTGGGAAATGATACGATCGTAACAAACGGAGACCAGACCGATACCGTATACGAAGGACTGGAGCAGGGAAAAACGTTTGAGGTATCCCTTCGAAGCAGAGAGTTTGAGCCGGATGCACCGAACTACACTCCTCGTATTTCCGGTGTGATGCACGTAGAGAACGGAACGTACGGCTACCAGATGTCGATCTTAAAGAGCAACAACGGCGATCCGTCCCAGTGCAACCGCTACACCTTCTCCTATGATAACTGTGTAGCAGGGGAAGGCCATTTCATCCACACCTACATGCACGACGGCAATCCGCTGCCAAGTTTTGAGGGTGAGCCAAAACTGGTCGAGATTCCGGATGACATCGATGCCTTCACCGAACTGCTCTGGAGCAGCTTAAACGAGGACAACAAGGTGTCCCTCTTCACACGCTATATCGACATTGCAACCGGCAAGTATGAGACAAGAATCGTGAATAAAAATAAATAAGAAATCGAGTGTTTTGCGAAAGGAGAAAATCATGAAAGAATTAGCGTTAAAATACGGATGCAACCCAAATCAGAAACC
>OLNE01001194.1_pt1 | contig 19612 bp, 18 predicted proteins | sample 1672431 | NCBI WGS metagenome assembly OLNE01 (sample SAMEA3136685, study PRJEB25190) | human gut metagenome | reverse complement strand
CGAAATATAGATACCCCCTTTCTCTAACAGGGGGGTACAAATCGGAATAGATCAGCAAATCTCGCAAAACTTTGAATATTTCTCGTGCATAAATGGGGATTTTACAGATAAATACGGAGAAAATGGGGGAGTTTCTGCAAAAGCGATACATTGTAAGGTCGAAAATTATAATTGACCGTAGTCCGGTTCCTGTTAGAGATGCTGATAACTGCTCGATACGGCGGTATCAACCTGTACCGGTGTCGTATCTTACCGCATTGGTGGAGCGATGTATGCTGCGCTATGCTCTTGTTGGATTTGGTGTGTAGTTTTATGCGCAAAACAAAAGAAGTTGAGGTTGGTCCTCAACTTCTTTTTGGGTATTAGTGATATATGATTATTAAACAGGGATTTCCGCCGATAACTTAGAAACCACTTGCAAATTCATCAATCCAGAACTGACTGCCGACTTTTCTCACATAGATTAAGCAGCTGGTAGAGGTTTGATTAGGGTCATATACCGAATTAGCGGTAGGTTTCATTGTGAAAGAACATTCAAAAACGAGTTTGTTTGCTCTTGCGGAGTAATCACCATTATAGGTACAGGATTTCAGTTTTGCTTCCTTCATACCAAATACACCGTAGCTGAAATCAAGACTTGCAGCATCACCGGCGCACAGCGTATTCATCTTTTGGTACTGCTGATCACCGAACAGCGTAAAGAACTCGCTGATCACATTTTTAGCAGCTGTAACATCGCTGTCGGAAAAGACAGAATCGTTGATGAGAACAGAACTGGTGCTGCCCTGCCATGTAACCGTTTTGCCCAGCCATTCGCTGACGGCGCGTATCGGCACATACGTCGTACCCTGATAGATCAACGGTTCTACTGTTTTACCGTTTACATCGGTAGCAACCTGTTTCTGGCCATTCAGATAAATGGTGATGCCGCCATAGGTTGCAGTGATTTTGCGGCCATTGACTGCAAAAGCAATCGTTCCCAACAGCATACAGCAAATCAGGCCGATAATTGGGATGCGAAAACGCTTGTTTTTCATGTGCAATACCTCCTTAAATGATTATCGTTGTTACAACAGATATGTATTAGTAGTTCTTGATTACATAGAAGCTGTAATTACCGTTCAAATCGGTCGAGGAGAATGCAGCGTCTTTACGATCGGTGGTGTGAGCGGTGTACGCGATTTTAGCACCATCATTGATCGTTACCAGTACAGCATGGCCTGCTCCACTCGAAGTATAGGCAAAGCTGCCAGCCGTAGCATTGGTGTAGCTGGTTTTGGTTGCATAACCCTTGTTCATCATATACGAGGGTACTGCGGATGCACGAATCCACGAAACAGAATCAGCTTTCCAAGTTGCATCGGTGGGAATACCGCCAGCATGGAGGCACTGGGAAACGAAATTAGCGCAGTCACCGCCGTTGCCCTTATAGCTGGTATATGCCGGATTGTAAGACGACCAATACTTGTATGCGTAATCGCGAGCGGCAATGCGGTTATAGCTGTTGTAGTTATTGATCTTAGTAGCAACCCAAGCGGGGGAAATCATCATGCTCTGAACAGCAGCCTGCGCATCTTCTGCACCATTGCGGTAAATTTCGTCATACGACCGCAGTTCGTACTCGTTGATATTGACATCGTTGTCGAACTCGTCAAGGCCGGTCAGTGTAATGTTGTCCGGCTCGGCAACAGGTGCAGAAACCTTGATGTGATAGGTGAAATCGCTGGTTTCGCCAATGTATTCGTCGAACATCTCAACAGTTGTGTCCATCGACTGAACGAATGTGTCAACAACATTCTGCTGGGCCTCCGTCAAGGCAGTATCCTGATCTAAGCCGAAAGCGGATTTTGCCAACTCCGCCTTATCGGATGCGGCCATTGTGGCATACGAAGAAGCGCCGAGTTCATCCAGATAGCCAGCGATGTACGGCATTTCTTCAACGCTCTGTGCTTTGAGGCGTTCGCTGACAGTGACCGTGGTTTTGTACTGAACCGAGCCGTCGGACTGGGTTACTTCACCGTCATCGAAGCGGAAGCCAACGAGCGAGTAAAGGTCTTTATCGCTCTCACGGAAAAACTGTTCAATCGCGTTTTGTGCGGTTGCCTTCAACTGATTGATCGTCGTATTACTGATAACGTTCGGTGCCAGCGTAGCAGTAGCGGTGTCTACGGGGGTATTCGCTGCACCTGCGCTCATCATCAGAGCAGATGCGGCCATGCAGCTTGCAAGCGTTACACTCATCATTTTCTTAAACTTATTCATGTTATACCTCCTACATTAAATTTTACGCTCTGTCATTGTTGCGGAGTGGTTACAGCAATCTTGAATCTCTATTGTTGTGAGATTCAAAGGCGAGTAGCTTGTTTTAATCTGCGAAAATAGATATACATATCTGTCCGCACAAGTCCGATACACAGCTTGTGCAATAAGATGTGCAGTTTTTTTGGAGTGCAGATTTATTATGGCCCATCGGAATCACACCTACGACTTGAAACTATTTAGGGATTTATAGCGGACTGGATTATGCGGTTATCAAATTGCGATAACAACCGCATAGTCCAGTCTACATTTTGCATTCGAGAGCAGCTATTGCTACTGTTATCGAGCAAATTCAGCTTAGAACAGGTCAGTGTAGGTAGAGCCGAACTTGTAGTACAGGGTGCCGTTCAGATTGTAGGTGCCGTTGGTGGAAATATCCAGATAGTATGCACCGGTAGACAGCGGGCTACCATCTGCGCAGTAAAACGGCAGCTTACCGCCCGCAGGAATGTACATCGGGTCGCATACCAGTTCGCCGGTCGGAGAACCCTTATGGATTTTTACGGTCATCATGCTCTTGGAGTTATTGATGACATGAATCTTCCAGTAGCCATAGCCAGAATAGACCGACCACGGTACGATCTGGTTGGAAGAGTTGGTATTGAGTTTAACCGTAGTGCTCGGAGTTACTACGCGGCGTACGCTCTGCGCAGCGGTAACAGGAGCCGAAGAAGTAGTGTCATTCTGAACATTTACTGCGCCTGCGCTCATCATCAGAGCGGATGCGGCCATGCAGCCTACAAGCGTTACGCTCATCATTTTCTTAAACTTGTTCATGTTAACCTCCATATTCGAGTTTTACTCTCTGCGGTTGTTGTAAAGTGGTTTTGACAATCGCTGTTTCCTTTTATTGTGAGATTTATAGAAAAGTAGGTTGTATTGATTTGCAAAATCAGATATACTATATCTATCCACATAAGTCCGATACACCGCTAACGCGGTGAGGTGTGCAGCCTTTCGGTTTTATGTGGATTTTTAATAGACCATTGGAATCATCTTCTGTTCCTGTCGGACTGTTTGAAGCCCTTTACTATATACAACACATGAGAAACGCGTTTTGTGACAAGAAACCTGCAAAAAAATATTTTTTCTTTTTTCTGAAAATTTCTGTTACAAAATAGCTTGTTCATGTGTTGTATATAATAGGGATATTATTTACCTTACATAAAGAGAGCCTTAACAGCCAAAACACATAGCCCAAGGGGGATTGAGGTTGACCGGGAATCAAATTGAATTTTTCGATGATATATATCGGAAATACTATAAAATGATGTATGATGTGGCTTTGCGGATTGTGAAAAATCCAGAGATTGCCGAGGATGTTGTTGCAGATACCTTTTTAGTGCTGATAACAAAAATCAATGCCGTAATAGAGCACGAGCAGCCTGTAAAATGGTTGTTTCGTGTTCTGAAAAACAATGCGCTGAATGAACGTCGTGCCCAGAGCAACCATTCAGCGGTTCCATTGGATGAGCACATAGCTGTTGCAGCGGCGGACAATTTAACACCGTTCAGCGGTTACTTGCCGAACGGCTTGTCTGAAACAGAGCAAAAAATATTAACGCTTCGTCTATCAGAAGATCTTGAGTACGTCGAAATCGCTAAAATTATGAACATGACAGAAAACGCCTGTCGGATGCAGTACAGCCGTGCGCGGCGGCGCTGTGCGGAACTGTTGGAAAGGCAGAAAGATACATGAGTTTTTCTACAAATTTGTTGTTACAAAACAGAATGTTCAAGTGTTGTATATATAGAGGGATATACAAGGAGGTGAAACAATGGATAAAGAAAAAATAAAAGGTAGTGCAGAGAACGAGTTAGACGATATGGTGATTTTTCGACTGCTTGACGAAGTAATCGAACACGGTGAAGAAGCATTGCCGGAAATGGAAGATTATTTAACTGATACGGCTGACAGCGTGGATTCTCCCAAAGTTGATGTAGAAGCGTCGCTGAAAAAATTCAAAACAGAACACGCAGAGTTTTTCGTAAAACCGCGCCGTCCGCATCATTGGGCGTATCGCGTCTGTGTTGCAGCAGCAGCGGTATTCGTTGCCAATACGGTATGTGCGTTTGCACTCGGCCATAGCCTGTTTAATTATGCCGCGAAGTGGGGCGCGGAAACATTCGGCTTTTATCGGGATGATTTTCCTACATCGAAAGACGGAAAGATCATCTATTATCCTGATGGCTCATGGGATGATCGCACTAATATGCCGGATTATGACCATGAAACGTATACTGCGTTGCCCGAGAATAATACTTCTTCCTCAGAAAATTCACCTGAAATGTTAGAACCAATAGATAAAGGTGAAGCACTGCCTGAATATGCAAATTTACCCGATACCACTTCATCTGATATAGGGTTGAAAAAGGGTACTTCTGCTTGGGATGGTTCGCATACGATAGAATGGTTCGATGTTGAAAATGTGTCATTAAAAGAAACATTAACGGCCTTGCAGATAAACCATCCTATAGCACCATCTTGGTTGCCTGATGGATATAAGCAAATTCGTATCAAAGTTACGGATGACCATATGATTGGCGCATATGATGTGCGTGCAGATTATGCCAAAGATGTAGACGATTCTAAATTGTTTATTCAAATTTCCAAAATCACCGATATAACTGGTGATACGATTGAAAAAGATGATCGTGCTGTAATTGAATACACTAAAGAAAAAACAACATGGTATATTATGCACAACTTACAGCGGTTGAACGCTGCTGCGTTGATGGATGATTATCAAGTTCTTATATCAGCTCCTATATCCGTTGACGAAATGAAGAAAATAATAGATTCTATTTATTGATGATAGGTATTCTCATGTATACATTGTACGATCAAACAACAGGGAAAAATACGCCCAAGAACGTAGGAATGTATACTTCTGGTGATCATTTTCAGTCTACCCTCACTATACCTAATCTTACTGCTGGACACACCTATTATTTGATGGTTACGTTTTAGGCCGATGGTAGTACATATAGTCAAGTGACAAATTCTGTTCGCATACAATGCCAAACAGGCACAGGGAAATCCTGTGCCTGTTCTTTTAGCTAACATCGTCGTAGATGGTTATAGGCATACCGCTTTTTCGGGGGGACGGTAGAGGGGAAAACAATTTTCTCTATCTCTCGTTAATTTCTCTCTTTGCTCGCCGCCGCGAGAATGGTGAGGGGGTGCAGCCCGGCTGTGTGTAACTGCCGCAGGAAGTTATACACAACCGGACAGGGGGAGAGGAAAGACGCGGGCGGCGCGGATTTCGTTCCTCTCCCCCTAACCTCGAAAGCGGTTTTCACCGGCGTTTTGATAAGATATTAGCATATCGCACAAAAACTGAAGCCGAATCTTGTGCATGATTAAAAATATTTTTCAGGGGCTATTCCATTAACCACATTTCGGCGTTATAGTAAAAGAGGAAATATTTCCAATGTCCTTTGACAACCGCATACTCAGGCATCAGGTACAAATTCGGCGCGGAGAGCTGCAGCGGAAAGCTGCGAACTGTGGGTGGCTCCTATCATGGCAATGACCCGCGCGGAAGATAATGATACTCCCGACCAGTCACCGTCCGAGCGTGAAAACGTCGCAGGCAATGAGGTCGGACAACGGATAGGTGAAATTCCTGTGGAATCGGTACGCTGCCGATCGCTTGGTGCTTCCCACAGTCGGGGGTGAGGCCGAATAGACTGACAGTAACAGTATAAATCATTATAAAACCGGAAGAATACCGCTTCTTTGCGTGTATTCTTCCGGTTTCGCACTTCATGGAGGTTTTACATGTCATTTGATTACGAAATTTTATCACAGAATGATCTGCTGGAACTGTTTCCGTTCGGCCGGTCAAAACTCAACGCCTTACTGCGGGCCGGTGTTCTGCCCGTCACCAAAGTCGGACGTGATTACATCACCACTCGAGCAGAACTTGACCGCTGGTTCGCGGCCAATCGCGGACGTGAAATCTTCTATTAACCAGACGTTGCGAACCATGCAGAGTATGGCGTATAATAACAATGTTAGCTGTTGTAGCTGCCGCACCGGGTCAGGAGCGAAAATGAGCAATACAACAGAAAAAGTAACGAAAACGAATCGTCATTACGGGGAGGGCAGTATTTATCAGCGCAAAGATGGCCGCTGGGTAGCAAAATACCGCGATGAAGCAATGGCGAAACCGCAGTATCTTTATGGTTCGACCGAAGCTGAGGTTCGCCGCAAGCTGCGGGATGGGAAAAAGCAGACGGCACGCGGTCTGACTGCGTGCAAGAAAGTGTTTTTTCGTGATTATGCAGATAACTGGTTTTACACGTTCAAGCAGCACTCTGTCGAAAACAGCAGTTTTGACCGTTACGAAAGCATTTATTTGCATCATATCAAGCCTGTATTGGGCGATATTCAGATTGCGTCTATCCGCAGTGAGGAGATTCAGAATCTGCTGGTTGCGAAAAGCAAAACGCTTTCGTACAGTGTAGTGAAGAAGATCAATTTCCTTTTGTCGGAACTGTTTCAGTATGCCCATTCCGAGGGCGATATTGCGAAGAATCCTATGCGCAATGTGAAGATGCCGAAAAAGACGCTGTTCAAGCAGAAGCGCACGATTTTAGTCATGGAAGATGAAGAAGTGCAGGCGTTGGAACAGGTCGCTACATTAACATGTCACAATGATACACCGCAGATTATGCACGCTAATGCGATTGTGTTTCTGGTGCATACTGGTTTGCGTTGTGGTGAATTGCAGGCATTGAAATGGTCTGACATTGATTTCGCAAACGAAACAGTCACGGTCAGCAAAAATCTTTCGATGATTGTCAACCGTGACCGCAAGCCGGGACAAAAGCATAGGAACGCAAAAATCAAGGGAACTAAGACTGTGAGCGGTAATCGGATTGTTCCGCTGAATGAAAAGGCTGTCCATGCACTGCACAGTTTACAGCAGATTTATCGTATGCTGGGTGTTCGCAATGATTTGGTATTGGTGTCCCGCAACGGCAAGGTGCTTTCTAATGCACAGCTTCGCCGTGTGCTGGACCGTGTTTTGCGCAAAGCTAATATCGACAAGCCCTTCACTTTACATCAGCTGCGACATACCTTTGCTACGCGGACACTGAAAGCGGGCGTACCGATCAGCGTAGTCAGCAAGTGGCTTGGCCATGCGAATATTTCGACACATACATTCACGTTCTCTGTTCTGAGGAGAAGGACGCAGCGGAATTGCTGAAGGCTATGTGAACACTTTGGTGTCAAGTTGGTGTCACGGGAAATCGGTAGAACGCAATTCGTTAGATATATCGTAAAAATTGGAGAAAAAGAGCGAAACCGTATGGTTTCGCTCTTTTTCAGTCTGTCAATAAAGTCCGTTTTCGCGATGCTGACGCTGCCGCGCGGCAGCGCGCATGAAATAGAATTTGCTGTGCAAATTCGTAAAAAGCCGGAGCATGTATCTGGCTTTTTACACTTTTAGAGGGAGAAAGTTTCTGCATAGGAACTTTCGGACGACTTTGGAACGGCCTGCGGTCCGTTCCTGCTTGTCGGCGAAACTGTAGTTTCGCGACAGCCGCAACCCGTGTATCTCTTGTGAAATACACGGGTTTTTTGTTAAATGAGCACCTCAAACACCCATACCATCAGCGGCATGGTGAGGATGGAGAACAGCGTTGTGAGCACATACAGTGCACTGGAATACTCAGCATCGCGGTCGTAAAGCTGCGCCATCGAAGTAACCGTAGCGCACGCAGGCGTGATGCACGCGAGATACACGGTCAGCAGAATGCTGTGTCCATCCGGAATCCAGCTTGCCGCACCGATGACGCGAAGCAGCAGTACCGTGATAATCGGGCAGATAATCAGCCGCAGCAGCACAGGAACATAATGCCGACGGCGCATAAACAGCTGGCGGAGCGGCGTGTCCGCAATGACGATACCGGCCAGCAGCATGCCGATCGGGCCGACCATCGCGCCGAGCTGAGAGAACAAATCGTTCACCAGACCGGGCAGCGGCAGCCGCAGGATGAACAGTGCACCGCCGATCAAAATGGCGATGATATTGACATTGCCGATGATTTTTTTCCACTCAAAGCCGCGCGTACCGCAGAGCAGACTGCGGCAGTGCGTCCACAGGAGAACCTGCTGTACGACGAGGAACGCACAGGAATAGATCACATAATCCTCGCCAAGCAGTGCCCGCACCAGCGGAATGACCAGAATGCCCGCATTCGTGTAGATGATGCAGGTGCGCTCGATCACATCCAGCCGCAGCGGACGGCGCAGCAGCCGCGCCAGCAGAAGAAGCAGCGCGTGCAGCGCAATCGCCAGCGCAAAGGCGTACAGCAATCCGGTAACAACGGCAGGAGAGTAATCCACCTGAAAGGCGTTGATGATGACGCACGGCATGACCGCATATACCATCACGACCGACAGCACGCGGCTGTCCGCACTTTTGAGCAGCCGGACCTTGACGAGCACGCAGCCGATCAGAAGAATGAGAAACAGCTCGGCAATCTGCTGCGCTAAAATAAGACTGATTTGCATAATATCACTTTCACAGCAAAAAGAAGAGGGAAAAGTGGAGAGCATACCGCAGCCGGTGTTCTCTCCACTCTTCATTTGAATTGTATTTAGAACAGACCGGTAATCTTACCGTTGTTGTCTACGTCGATCTTCTCTGCAGCCGGAACCTTGGGCAGACCGGGCATGGTCATGATCGAGCCGGTCTCTACAACAACAAAGCCTGCACCGGTAGCCAGACGAGCGGTGCGCACGTTGACAACAAACTCGGTCGGGCGACCGAGCAGCGATGCGTCATCGGAGAGCGAATACTGCGTCTTTGCAACGCAGACCGGCAGGTTGCCGTAGCCCATCTCGGTGATGTTTGCCAGCTCCTTCTTTGCGGCAGGCGCGATGGTCACGCCGAGTGCACCGTAAATCTCCTTGGCGATCTTGCGGATTTTGTCCTCGAGCGGGAGCGAATCCTCGTACAGCATGTGGAAGTCGGCCTTGCTCTCGTCAAGCACAGCCAGAACCTCGTCAGCCAGCGCCTGACCGCCTTCGCCGCCCTTGGCAAATACCTCGGAGAGTGCTACGCGCACACCGCGCTCGGCACAGTGCTCGCGGATGAAATCCATCTCCTCATCGGTATCGGTCGGGAATGCGTTGACGGCAACAACGACCGGTACGCCGAACTTCTTCATGTTATCCAGATGCGCATCTAGATTGCAGATACCGTGCTTCAGCGCATCCATGTTCGGCTGGTTGAGATCAGCCTTGGCTACACCGCCGTTGTACTTGAGCGCGCGGACGGTCGCAACCAGTACGATGCAGTCCGGAGCCAGACCGGCCTTGCGGCACTTGATGTCCATGAATTTCTCTGCGCCGAGGTCAGCGCCGAAGCCTGCCTCCGTGATGGCAATATCGCCCAGCTTGAGTGCCAGCTTGGTTGCCTGCACGCTGTTGCAGCCGTGTGCGATATTGGCGAACGGACCGCCGTGCATCAGGCAGGGCGTGCCCTCGAGCGTCTGAATCAGGTTGGGCTTGATGGCATCCTTCATCAGTGCCGTCATGGCGCCCTCTGCATGCAGGTCGCGTGCGTAGATCGGTTTGCCGGTGTAGCTGTATGCCACCAGAATATCACCGAAACGCTTTTTCAGGTCGTCCAGATCAGCGGCCAGACACAGGATAGCCATGACCTCGGAGGCTACGGTGATCATGAAGTGATCCTCGCGCGGCACACCGTTCACCTTGCCGCCCAGGCCGATGGTGATGTTGCGGAGAGCACGGTCGTTCATGTCCATTACGCGGGTGAACACAATACGGCGCGGATCAATGTTCAGCAGATTGCCCTGCTGCATGTGGTTGTCCAGCATGGCGCACAGCAGGTTGTTTGCCGCTGTGATGGCGTGCATATCGCCGGTAAAGTGCAGGTTGATGTCCTCCATCGGCACGACCTGCGCGTAGCCGCCGCCTGCCGCGCCGCCCTTGATGCCGAATACCGGACCGAGAGACGGCTCACGCAGTGCGATAATAGCGTTTTTGCCCTGTTTGCACAGTGCCTGACCCAGACCGACCGAGGTCGTGGTCTTGCCCTCGCCGGCAGGCGTCGGGTTGATGGCGGTAACGAGGACCAGCTTGCCGTTTTCCTTGTCCTTCACCTTGGTCCACACGTCTGCGGACAGCTTTGCCTTGTACTTGCCGTACAGCTCCAGATCGTCGGCATCCAGACCGGCAGCAGCGGCAACCTCGGTGATCGGGCGCATCTGACAGCCCTGTGCGATTTCAATATCGGATAACATGAAATTCCTCCTCTATTTTGCAGCGGGTAACATAATATATTCATTATATCAATACTTCGTCCGGTTTTCCATACAAGCACGCGAAAAATTTGCCGAAATTGTTACTCGCAAAGCGGGGTGTGTTGTGGTATCATATAGAAATGTAATTGAGAATGGAAAATGAGTGTGGCAGTGCAAAGCACTGCAATTTAATTCCGCCGCTTTGCGGCGATACATTGATTTCCGATTCTCAATTCTCAATTTCCATTTTGAAAGGGAGGGGTTTGATGGACACTGCTCGTTCCATTGTACACTCTGTTACGCATTATATCAAAAACACCGACCTGTATCTGATGCTGCTGGGACTGGTCTGCTCGATCTACGGCATGCTCCTCATTTACTCGGCAACGCTCAATCCGGTAACGGCGCTGGACGGCTCGACGAAAAACCTGTATGTACAGGGTGCCGCGATCATTCTCGGTCTGGCGGCGTTTGTCGCGCTCAGTCTGATCGACTTGGAAAATCTGGGCGACCTATGGAAAATATTCGTGATCGGCAACATTCTGCTGCAGTTTCTGCTGTTTACGCCGCTCGGCACCGAGGTCAACGGCCAGCGTGCATGGCTCAATCTGGGCGTGACAAGCCTGCAGCCGGGTGAGCTTGGCAAGCTGATCTTCATCTTCACGATTGCCGCGCACATGACCGAAATACAGGATCATATCACCGAATGGCGCGGACTGGTTTCGGTCGGTCTGCACACGCTGGTAATGATGGGGGCGGTCGTGCTCTCGTCGGGCGACACCGGCATGGCGATCCAGTACCTGATGATCGCGGTTATCATGCTGTTCTCGGCCGGTTTGCCGCTCAAGTGGCTGGGCATTGCTGCCGGAGTCGGTATCGCAAGCGTGCCGATCCTGTGGAATTATGTGCTCAAGGATTACCAGAAAACGCGAATCCTCGTGCTGTTTGACCCGTCCATTGACGTGGAACAGTCCCGACAGGCGACCTACGGCAAGATCGCCATCGGCTCGGGGCAGTTTACCGGTCAAGGCTGGACCAACGGCACGATGACCCAGATGCAGTATGTGCCGGAGAACCAGACCGACTATATTTTCTCGGTAGCCGGCGAGGAACTGGGCTTCCTCGGCTGTCTGCTCATCATCATCCTGCTGATGGCGCTGATCATCCGCCTGTTTTATGTGGCGTACCGCGCATCTACACCGTTTTCGGCGCTGATTGCGGTCGGTGTAGGCGGCATGCTGCTGTTCCAGACCTTTATGAATATCTTTATGAATGTCGGTCTGCTGCCTGTCATGGGCCTGACGCTGCCGTTCTTCTCCTACGGCGGTACGTCCATCGTTACCATGTTCGCCGCGCTCGGCATCGCCGCAGGCGTTAGAATGCGGGAAAAGCCAAGCTGGCTGCAAAACTGATATGGGCATCCCGCCCTGCGCATACATTGAAAATGACAGAAGGGATTTTGCAAAATGACCAGACAACAAGCATTGGAGCTTCTTCGCAGGTACAACGCGGAGCCGTTCCATTTACGGCATGCGCTGACGGTTGAGGGCGTCATGCGCTGTTTTGCGGAGCAGCGCGGTTATGACCCGGAATTCTGGGGCATTGTCGGCCTGCTGCACGACATTGATTTCGAGCAGTGGCCAGAGCAGCACTGTGTCAAGGCGCCCGAGCTGCTGCGCGAGGGCGGTGCAGACGAGAGTATCATTCACGCGGTATGCAGCCACGGCTGGGCAATTTGCGTGGATATCAAGCCGGAGCACGAGATGGAAAAGCTGCTGTATGCAGCCGATGAGCTGACCGGGCTGATCGGTGCGGCGGCGCTCATGCGCCCGTCCAAGAGCGTGCAGGACATGGAGCTCAAGAGCCTGAAGAAGAAATACAAGGATAAAAAGTTCGCGGCAGGCTGCTCGCGTGAGGTCATCGAGCGCGGCGCGGAGCTGTGTGGACTGACGCTCGAGGAGCTGTGGCAGCAGACACTGGATGCCATGCGCTCCTGCGAGGATTCTATCAACAGGCAGATGGAAGAGATTTAACGAAATATTGTACTTATATGGAATAATCGGGGCATTTGTAATATTACAAATGCCCCGGTTTCGTCATATTTCGTTGAAATGTGCCATGTTTTGTGGTAGAATACCATCGAGAATGTCCACAGCGGGCATGCAGGAAAGCAACCCACCGGCGAAACAGCATGGAGGTTCAAGAATGCGTTTCAAACGAATGATCGCGGCATTGCTTAGTGCGGCGATATATATGACAGCGGGTGCGGCAGCCGCAGAATTGCCGCAGGATGCCGCGGAGGCAGAGACCACAGCCGTCACGACCGAGACTGCCGCCGAGCGGGATCTGATACAGGATCTGCCGCAGGCGAGAGCAGTCGTCAGCGCGGCAAAGACCACGCACGCGTTTCAGCTCAACGGCAAGGCGGTGACCAATCCGCAGGCGTACTTAATTAACAAGTATAATTATTTCAAGCTGCGCGATGTAGCGTATCTGCTGCGCAACAGCACCGCAGAGTTTGAGGTAGGCTGGGAGAAGTCCACCAACGTTATCACCCTGACGACCGGCAAGAACTACACCGCGGTCGGCGGAGAGCTGAACACGAAGGCACTGTCCAGCGCGGCAGGCAAACCCACCACGGCTATCGTCAAGGTGAACGGCAAAAAGGTTTCGTTCGACGGTTACATCATCAACGGAAACAACTACTACAAGATTGCAGATATGGCGGCCGCACTCGGCTTTACGGCGGATTACGACGTACCCAGCCGTACGGTTACGCTCAAAACACCGACACCTGCACCGACTCCGGCTTCGTTCACGACCGGTGTGTACCGCGTCAATGTCCATTCGGCGCTGACCGTGCGCAGCGGTCCGGGAACCGGCTATTCTGAGCTGGGCGAGTACGCAAAGGACGCACTGGTTATCGTGGACAAGCTGTCGAACGGCTGGGCGCACCTGCTGGACAGCGCAGGCGGCAGCGGCCGTTACTGCAGCGCGGACTATCTGGTGCGCGTAAGGGATTACAATGCGGCGGTCGATAAGCAGACCGAGCCGACTGTCTCCAAACCGAGCACACCTTCGACGCCGAGCACACCTTCGACACCGAGTACACCTTCGACACCGAGTACACCGGTGACTCCTGACAAGCCGACAACGCCGACTGAGCCGACAACGCCGGACACGCCCGCCGAGACATTCACAAGCGGCGTGTACCGTGTAACCGTGGATTCCGAGCTGTCTGTTCGCTCGAGCCCGAGCACCTCCGGCACGCTTGTCGGCGTGCTGAAAAACGGCGCGGAAATCGCGGTTGACAGCATCAGCAACGGCTGGGCGCATATTATGGATAACTCTTCGGGCAGCGGCCGCTACTGCAGTGCGGCTTACCTGACGCGCGTGCGCGACTACGTCAGCGGCGACGAGGATAACGATCCGATACAGCCGCCGCGCACCTCGCACATTGACGGCGTGATGACGGTCATTATCGACCCGGGTCACGGCGGCAGCGATGTCGGCGCGAACAACGGCGGTTCGCTCGATGAGAAGCACGTCAATCTGTATGTGGCGCAGTACCTCAAGCAGTACCTTGAGGCAGCCGGTGCAAAGGTTATCATGGTGCGCGATACCCTTGAGGAAGGCAGCGAGCTGACGCTGCGCGGCGCTGTTATGAAACAGTATGCATCCTCGGCGGACCTGTTCTTCAGTATCCATCACAATGCAGCCAACACCACTGCACGCGGCGCGGAGATCCTGGCGCAGATTGCGGACAAGAACGGCGGACCGACCAAAATTCTGGCGCAGGCGCTGCTCGACGAGTACGAAAAGCTGGGTGTTCCGATTCGCCAGATCGTGTTCCGCGAGGGCAGTCACGGCGATTATTATTACACCAACCGTGCAGCAGCGGCGCTGAATATTCCGGCGCTGACGAGTGAATTCTGCTTCATTGATAACGAGGAGGACCAGAAGTTCATCGACAGTGAGGAGGACTGGCAGAAGCAGGCGCGTGCACAGTGCAATGCGATCCTGTATTATTTCACACAGGTGCAGTATTAAGGCAATGCCGCATAATTAAAGCGGCGGTGCCTTAAGTAAACTATAAGTTGACCGCGTCGTTTACGGCGCGGTTTGCTTTGAAAAAGGAGATATTTGTTATGACAGAACGGGCAAAACTGGCACAGGATTTTCACGATCAGGGCTATAACTGCGCACAGGCGGTGGCCTGCGCGTACTGCGATCTGGTTGGTTTGGATAAGGAGACCGCCTATAAAATGTCGGAAGGCTTCGGCTTCGGCATGGGCTGTATGGAGATGTGCGGCGCGCTGAGCGGTGCGTTCATGCTCGCGGGCATGAAGAACAGCGCAGGAGCGGATAAGCCGGGCACGACCAAGGGTCAGACTTATAAGGTCACGAAAATGCTCAAGGAGAAGTTCGAGCAGAAGAACGGCGCGTATCTGTGCCGCGACCTCAAGGGCGTAGCCGACGGCAATGTACGGCGCTCCTGTCCGGGCTGCATTGAGGATGCGTGTGAGCTGATTGAGGAATACCTCACGAAATAAAAAGAAAATCCCTTTCTCGACTGAGAAAGGGATTTTTTGTGCAATTCGGAGGGCAGCGGCGGGATGCCTCATCCCGCCGTTCCACAAAGAATCTGCACGATAACAAATCAAAACTTACAGATTAAACACAATGCCGCATACCGCGCCGATCAGGATAAACACGATCGGATGCAGTTTTTTGAGCTTCCAGATACCGAGCGACAGCACGAGAAAAATAATTATCGCCGGAACATTGATGACTGAGCTGAGACTTGCGATACCTGACCAGTTTTCCGTGTGCAGCAGCGCTGCGACAAACACCTCGAGCATTGCGCCGAAGATCAGACCCGCGGCCAGCACGGCGGACGCCGGACGCAGACCGTAAAAGCCGTTCTTGACCAGCGGAGAATCGCGGAACTTATCGAGCGCACGCGACACCAGAATGATGATGACCGACGGCAGCACAAGCGAGCAGGTCGCTGTGATAGCACCGGGAATGCCGGCTGCATGGAAGCCTGCGTATGTTGCCGAGTTGACACCCATCGGACCGGGTGTGGACTCGGAGACCGCAATCATGTCCATCAGATCATTCGGCGTGAACCATGGATACCGCAGCGAAATCTGCTTGAGAAAGGGCAGGGTCGCCAGTCCGCCGCCGATGGCGAACAGACCTGCCTTGAAAAATTCGTAAAACAGCTGAAGGAAAATCATGCGCGTTTCCTCCGGATCATACCGATGATAATACCGGCAGCAGCGGCGATAACGACCATCACAACCGGCGATACGCCGAAGAAGGCGACAGCCACGAACGTAACGAGCAGGATAACACTGGTCGGAACGTCAACAACGCCCTTTTTCGCCATTTTCCACACGGACTGCAGTACAAGCGCGCAGACCGCGATGCGGATTCCGGCAAATGCGTGCTGCACGACAGCGAGATGCGCAAACTGCTGGATAAATGCGGCAATGATCGTGATAATAATCAGCGATGGCGTGATCATGCCTGCCGTGGCGGCAATGCCGCCGAGAATGCCGTGCGTCTTGCAGCCGATGAACGTGGACGTGTTCACGGCGATAACGCCCGGCGTACACTGACCGATAGCGTAGTAGTCCATCAGCTCGTCCTCAGTCGCCCAGTGGCGGTTTTCAACGACCTCGCGTTGCAGAATCGGCAGCATGGCATAGCCGCCGCCGAACGTGCATACGCCAATCCGTGCAAATGTGAGGTATAGATCAAGGTAAGGATTCAAATGATACAGTCCTTTCGTCAGGAGATAACTTCAATAGTATACACCCGCTGTCGAAAAATGAACAGAATAATCCTGTTCAGAGGATGAAAAAAACGCTCAAAGCAGCAGCTCCAAGCGTTTTCTGTTTACTTTGCGGGAATGACTTCCAGCCAGTAGCCGTCCGGGTCGGAGATAAAATAGATGCCCATTGCCGGATTTTCAAAGCAGATGCAGTCCATTTCCTTGTGCTTTGCGTGTGCGGCATCGAAATCATCCACGCGGAAGGCCAGGTGGAACTCGTTGTCACCGAGGTTGTACGGCTTGTCCCAGTCGCGCAGCCACGTCAGCTCGAGCAGATGCGGCGTTACGCCATCGGTCAGGTATACAATAATGAAGCTGCCGTCCGGTGCGTTGATGCGGCTGGATTCGGTCAGACCGAGAGCCTCCTTATAAAAAGAAAGCGAGCGGTCCAGATCGCGGACGTTGAAGTTGTTGTGTGCAAACGAAAATTGCATAATGATATCCTCCTGATTGCGAATCTACGGTTACTGTACCATGAAGCTGTGAAAATTGCAAGCGGACGGCGAAAAGATACAAAACCGGTTTGCATTTAGTGTTGAAATTCTGGCGATGGCTTGCTATAATTAGGTTGAATATTTGCGTCCAAAAAAGGAGGCAGGGGTTTGAAAAAGAGATTACAGAAGATGCTGGCTCCCAACAGCGTAATGTTTTATGTGCTGTTTTTCCTGTTTGCGGTCGTGGGACTTTATTTCTCCCGCGTGTACGGTGCGGCGGGTATTGTGGTGTGTATCATCCTGCGGATTGTTTCGCTGCGTACGAATGCGGCACGGCAGCGGCAGGTGCAGGAACTGATGAACAACATCGAGGTAGACGGCGGAGAGATCCGTCCGGCGGTGACACGCTCGCCGCTGCCGACAGCTGTCGCGCTGGCTACCACGGGTGAGATCGTATGGGCGAATGACGCATTTGCGGAAATCAGCGGTCGAGGGACTGCGGTAAGCGGCGTTCGCATGGGCGAGATCGCACCGACGTTTGAGACCGGCTGGCTCATCAAGGGACAGACCGCGTTCCCGGGCGAGCTTGGCATCGGCAAGCGGCAGTACCATGTATTCGGCAGTCTGGTGCAGAGCGGCGCGGGGCAGCTGATGATGCTGCATTTTATCGATTGCACCGAGTTTGTCCGTCTGCGCGACGCAGCGGAGACTACCCGTCCGGCTATCGCGGTTATCGCAATCGACAACTACGAGGATCTGGTCAAGAATACCACTGACTCGGAAAAATCCGACATTCTGGCGGGCATTGACAAACGTCTGTTTGCCTGGGTGAAGGACTCAAGCGCCGTACTGCGCAAGTACGACCGCGACAAGTATATCTTCGTGATCGAAAGCGCCGAGCTGGACAAGCTGGTCGCGCGCAAGTTCTCCGTTCTGCAGGAGGTGCGCGAGATTGAGAACCACGAGGGCGTTGTAGCTACTCTGTCCATCGGTATCGGCCGCGACGGCGAAACGCTTGCGGAAAGCTATCAGTTTGCCGGACTCGCTATCGACATGGCGCTGTCCCGCGGCGGCGACCAGGCGGTTATCAAGAATAAATTTAATTTTGCCTTCTTCGGCGGACTGAGCGAGGAGGTTGAGAAGCGCACCAAGGTCAAGAGCCGCGTGGTTGCCAACGCACTCAGCCAGCTGATCCGCGACTCGTCTCAGGTGCTGGTCATGGGCCACAAGAACAGCGATATGGACGCTATCGGCGCTGCTGCCGGTATGGTCTGTGCCGCGCGCGTCAAGGGCAGACCGGTGCACATTGTTGTGGACCGTCAGCACACCATGGCAAGTGACCTGATCGAGCGGCTGGAAACTCAGTCTGAGTACAAGGGTGTGTTCATCAGCGCCGAGGATGCGATGATCGCGTGCGATTTCAACACGCTGCTTATCGTGGTGGACGTAAACCGTCCCGGCTATGTGGAGAGCGCGGCACTGCTCGAATCCATCAACAAGATCGCAGTCATTGACCATCACCGCCGTGCGGCGGATTATATCGAGAACGCAGTCGTATCCCTGCACGAGCCGTATGCGTCGTCCGCATCCGAGCTGGTCAGCGAGCTGCTGCAGTATCTTGTGCCGACCAGCGGCATTCTCACCTGCGAGGCGGAAGCCATGCTGGCAGGTATTTATCTGGATACCAAGGGCTTTTCAACGCGCACCGGCGTCCGCACATTTGAGGCGGCAGCGTATCTGCGCCGCGCAGGTGCGGAGTCGAGCGATGTCAAGCGCCTGTTCCAGTCCAGCTTTGGCCAGTATATGGAGCGTCAGAAGCTGATTTCTTCCGCGCGCGACTGCGGTCAGGGTGTTATCTTTGCCATCACCGGCGAGGAGGTGGACCGCATTGCGGCCGCACAGGCAGCGGACGAGCTGCTGTCCATCATCGGCACACATGCAAGCGTTGTTGCGTTCCGCAGCGGCAATGATATGGCGGTTTCCGCTCGTGCGGCAGGTCACGTCAATGTGCAGCTGCTGATGGAGAGACTCGGCGGCGGCGGCAACCATTCGGCGGCCGGTGCACAGCTGAAGAATACCACGCCGGAGGAGGCCGACAAGCTGATCACGGATGCCATTCGCGGCTACTTCGACGATCAGCGGACCGAGAAGCAGGACGACAACAAATAACAGTCTGTCGGAAAAGGCGTTTCACGACAGCCGTAATTAGACCGAAAAGCAGGCGAAGCTGTTCGCCGCATTCGATATAGGCAATACCGCATAATTGAACAAGAGCGGTTTTGCCCTCAGTACATACAAAAGGAGTAATCATCATGAAAGTAATTCTCAAGGCCGACGTTAAGGGCAAGGGCAAAAAGGGCGAGCTGATCGAGGTCAGCGAGGGCTACGGCCGCAACTTCCTGATGCCGCGCGGTCTGGCAGAGCCGGCAACCGCGGATAACCTGAACGTCAAGAAGGCGCAGGATGAGGCACACGCACGCAAGATCGCACTCGAGCAGCAGGCAGCCCGCGAGGCAGCCGAGAAACTCAAGGAGAGCCCGGGAAAGGGTCCGGCCAAGGGCGGCACGGGCGGCCGTCTGTTCGGCGCTGTTAACTCCAAGGAAATCGCTGAGGAGCTGAACAAGCAGTACGGTCTGAACGTACCGAAGCAGAAGATCGTGCTCGAGGAGCCGATCAAGACCTTCGGTGTACACCGCGTAAAGGCAAAGCTGTATCAGGATCAGGGCAGCAT
>OLNE01001191.1_pt1 | contig 19627 bp, 9 predicted proteins | sample 1672431 | NCBI WGS metagenome assembly OLNE01 (sample SAMEA3136685, study PRJEB25190) | human gut metagenome | reverse complement strand
CGGGCTATACCGTTGCATGCTCCAATGGCCTGTATACCGCCAATGACTTCGATTTCACTGGCGCTGCTGTTGCCAAGGGCACGAACGTCGGTACCTACAAGATGGGTCTCGATAAGGGTCAGTTCTCCAATACGAGCGCGAACTTCTCGAACGTGACGTTTGTGGTTGAAGATGGCTGGCTCAAGATTGAGGGCGGCCAGATTGACGCAAACGACGTCACTTGGACTACGCAAGACGTGCAGAAGGTGTATGACGGCAATCCGCTTTCGGCCTTCGCCGCTCATGCGACCGATAAACACGGCAATGAGCTCAATGTTGAATACAGCATCGATGGCAAAACGTGGACTTTTGATCCGGCCGAGATTAGCCTGACGCATTTCGGCTCCCAGAAGGTGCTGCTGCGCGCCACGGGCTCCAACTACGCTGCTGGTCAATACGCTACGAGCTCTGAAAATATCATGATTAACAAGCGTCCTGTCACGTTGACTTCTGCCGGCGCGAACAAGGTGTATGACGGCAAGCCTCTTACTGATGGCACCGTCACCTCCACTCCGCTTGGCGTGGACGTTGGTTTCCTCGATGGCGAGGGCGTGACTTGCAACGTCACTGGCTCTCAAACGAATGTCGGCGAGAGCGCCAACGAGTTCACGTACACGTTCAATGAGGGTACGAGCAAAAGCGACTACCTGGTTACGTACGAGTTCGGCAAGTTGATCGTAACCCAGGACAATACGGAGGTCGTCGTTACCATCACCGAGCGCGGCGGCTCCTATATGTACGACGGCACCGAGAAGTCTGCCGAGGGCTACGACTTTGTGGCCTCCAATCCGCTGTACACGCAGGCCGACTTCGCCTTCACCGGCGACGCCACCGTGCGCGGCACTGACGCAGGCACTTACGAGATGCAGCTCAAGCCCGGTGACTTTGAGAACACGAGCGCCAACTTCGCCGAGGTCGAGTTCGTGGTCGTCGACAGCGAGCTGACCATTGCTAAGCGTACCGTCACCCTGACCTCCGCCGACGGGGCCAAGGTCTACGATGGCATTGCGCTGACCAAGAACGAGCAGTCTGACGTCACCGTCACCGGCGGTGAGGGATTCGTGGCAGGGGAGTCCCTGGCATACGAGATCTCGGGCACCCAGACAGTTGTTGGCTCCAGCGAGAACACGTTTGTTGCCACCTCGAGCGAGACCGCGAAGGTTGACAACTACGACGTCACGTACGTCTACGGTACCCTGACGGTTTCCGCCCAGTCCATCGTTCCTGACCCCGAGAATCCCGATACCTTCAAGGGCGCCACGGTCGACGACCCGGCCGACTCCGTCTACGATGGCCAGCAGCACAAGTGGCTCCCTGTTGTGACGGATGTCGAGGGCAACGCCCTTGTCGAGGGCGAGGACTACACGGTCTCTTACGATAAGGACGACTTCACCAACGTCACCGGCGACATCACCGTTACGATCAACGGCATCGGTAACTACACCGGCACCGTGACCAAGACCTACAAGATCACCAAGGCCCCGCTTGTCGTGGCTGCTCTGAGCGCCTCCAAGGTGTACGACGGAAGCGCACTTACGGCTGGCGGCACCATCGACGGCCTCGTTGCCGATGAGACCGCGCAGGTTGTGACCTCTGGCTCGCAGACTGAGGTTGGCTTCTCGGCCAACGTTGTCGACAGCATCGCATGGGGCACTGCCCTGGAGAGCAACTATTACATTGCTTCCCAGGCCGACGGCACCCTGACGGTCACCCCCAAGGGCATCGCCCCCGAGCCCGGCAACGGCATGACCGTGGGCACCCTCCCCGACGTCGTGTACAACGGCGCCGAGCAGGCCCAGAAGCCCTCCGTCATGGACGGCGAGACCGAGCTGGTCGAGGGCGTCGACTACGACCTCACCTACAGCGAGGACCTCACCAACGCCGGCACCGTGACGGTCACCGTCACCGGCAAGGGCAACTACGCCGGCAGCGTCGACGTGACCTACCAGATCACGCCCGCCACGCTGACGGTCTCCACGCCCAGCGCCTCCAAGGTCTACGACGGCGAGGCCCTCGTGGCCGAGGGCTCCGTCTCCGGCTTCGTGGCCGGCGAGTCCGCGCCCTTCGCCACCACCGGCTCCCAGACGCTCGTGGGCTCCAGCACCAACACCTACGCCATCGACTGGGCCGCCGAGGGCGCCACGGCCAAGCAGTCCAACTACGTCGTCTCCGAGGAGCTCGGTGTTCTCACGGTGACCGACGGCACTGACGACGATCCCGTTGACCCCAGCCTCGTCATCAACAAGACACACGAGGACGGCACCTATGCGCTGGGCGACACGGTGGACTTCACCCTCACCGCCACCAACGTGTACGGTGAGGCCCGCACCATGACGTTCGTCGAGCAGGAGGGCGTCGAGATCATCGGTCAGACCGTGTTCGAGAACGTCGAGTCTGGTACGACCGTGAGCACCACCGCGCGTTACACTGTGACCGAGGCTGACATCCTGGCCGGCGGCTTTACCAACACCGCCACCGTCTCCTTCGAGGGTGGCAAGGCGTTTGATGGCAAGGACGACGTCGTGGTCGAGAAGGTCGAGAATGCTCTCAAGGTCACGAAGACCATCGCGTCCGCGCCTGCCGACGGTGTGTCCTTCAACGAGGGCGAGACTGTGAGCTTTGAGGTCACCGTGGCCAACACGGGCAACCAGACCCTCAAGGACGTCCAGGTCACGGATAAGCTCGCGGGCGCTTTCCTGGCCCAGGGCGAAAGCGAGCTTATCGAGAGCCTGGCTCCCGGCGAGACCGTAACGCTGCACTACGGCTACACCATTACTGCCAACGACCTGGGCAAGGAGTTCAGGAACATGGCCGTGGCGACGGCCGGTAACGGCACGACGGGCGAGGGCGAGACGCCGGTTATCCCGGTTGCTCCCATGTCGCCCGAGCCCAACCCTGACCAGAAGCCGGATTCCAAGCCTGGCTCCGGCAAGCCTGCCATCCCCAAGACCGCCGATGAGACTCCCGACGGCTTGATGGCGGCGCTGGCTAACCTCGGCCTGGCCTCTCTGGCCGCTGGCCTGGCGTGCCTGTTCGTCATCCCGCGCAGGCGTGAGAACTAGCACCTGTGTGAGGCAGGGGCGCCCCGGTGAAAAGCCGGGGCGCCCCTTTTTTAGTTTTTGACGCCTTCGCGTGTTCCGGTGGACGGTGTGGGTCTCCACTTTGCTGCGATTCGTCCCTTATCTTGACGGTTGAATATTCCTCGTCAGAACCCTAGAATATCTCCCTCAGGTCCCATCGCCGCACTGCCATGCGAATGGCCTGCTGTGCACTGCCATATGAGATGGAGCAGTTTGATGAAGAGAACGTCATTCGTATTGGCCATGGCCTGCGTGCTTGCGCTGTTTGCATTGAGTGGCTGTTCGGTGTCCCAGTCGCAGCAGAACGGCGTGAAGCTTGACCCCAACAATCCCGTCTCTCTCACCGTTTGGCACTATTACAATGGTGCCCAGCAAGCGGCATTCGACGACCTCGTGGCTGAGTTCAATTCCACCGTGGGCCAGGAGAGGGGCATCTACGTTGAGGGGTCGAGCCAGGGCTCTGTAAGCGACCTTGAACAAGCCATCACCGACTCGGCTGCCAGCGTCGTTGGCTCAAAGCCCCTGCCCGACGTGTTCTCCTCCTACAGCGACACCGCATACGCCCTGGAGCAGGAAGACCTGCTGGCTGACCTCTCTGGCTACTTCACTGAAGACGAGCTCAAGGAATACGTGCCTTCCTATCTTGAGGAGGGCTACTTCAACCACGACGGGAGGCTCTACTTGTTTCCCGTGGCCAAGTCGACCGAGATAACGATGGTTAATACCACCGACTGGGAGCCGTTCGCGCAGGCAACGGGTGTGACGCTCGATGACTTGCGCACATTCGAGGGCATTACCAAGGTTGCCGAGGAGTATTACGAGTGGACCGACGCTCAGACCCCCGACGTACCCGACGACGGCAAGGCACTGTACGGCCGCGACTCTATGAGCAACTACTTCATCATCGGCATGAAGCAGCAGGGCATCGATCTTTTCGATGTCGATGCTAACGGGAACGTCACGATTAATTGCGACAAGGACGCTGTCCGTCGTCTATGGGACAACTACTATGTGCCCTACGTGAGCGGCTGGTTCAATAGCCTGGGCAAATTCCGCTCTGATGACGTGAAGACCGGCGATATCCTAGCCTACACGGGCTCCTCTTCCTCTGCATCATACTTCCCCGATCAGGTGATCGGCGACGAGGAGAGCTATCCCATCGGCTACGCGATTCTTCCCGCGCCCGTGTTTGAGGGTGACAACGACATACATGTTCAGCAGGGTGCCGGCATGTGCGTGACCAAGTCCGACGCTACGCACGAATACGCCGCCTGCGAGTTTCTGAAGTGGTTCACCGAGAAGGAGAACAGCCTGACGTTTGCTTGCGCGAGTTCTTACTTGCTCGTTCGCAACGACGCGAACACCGTAGAGGCTCTCGACGACGTCATTGAGACCGGCAACCTGTCCATCAGCTCCAAGGCCTTTGATTGTCTCAAGGAGGTCATGGAGAACTACGACTTCGATAAGTTCTATGCGCCCTCGTGCTTCGCAAACGGATTTGCGACGCGCAAGGTGCTCGATTACGACCTTTCCGACAAGGCACGGGCTGACCGCGAAGCCATCGACGAACAAGTTGCGCAGGGCGCGAGCAGGGAGGAAGCGCTGGAGCCTTACGTGAGCGACGAGGCGTTTGACGCATGGTATGAGGACTTCTGCGCCCAGCTGGAGGCAAAGGCGCACCCCCAGTCTGGCGAGTAGCGTGTCAGCAGCGATGCCTTGGCACCTACGGCTGAGAACTTGAGGGAGGAAGCCTTGTGAAGAAGCGACAAAAGTCAGTGGCATGGCTCTTGTTTGTGCCGCTGGCGACCGTGGTCCTGATTCAAGGCCTCCTGCCGTTTGTGACCCTCGTCGTCAGCGGGGCGAAAGAAACAATGGAGAGCAATGCCGCAAGCATCGACCAGGCCATCGTGGAAAACCGCGAGGTGGTTCTGGAAGGCGAGATGGTGGGTCGTTGGAGCGCGGTTCGCACCGAAGGCGACCATATCAACGCGGAGCTGGAGCGGCTCCTGGATTCCACCGGGGTCGGAGTGGAACAGTTCCTGGGGTCCGATGCCATGCAAAGGCAATTGTCGCAGACGGTGTTCTCCGACCTGTTGGGCTACCTGCAACGGTCGACCACGTGCGGCCTGTTCGTCGTGTTCGGCAACACGGGGGACACTGCGGAGCCCGGCGCATATAACGGTTTTTTCCTGCGAGATTCCGACCCTGCCAGTGAGGCGGTCTCCAATTCTGACTTGCTTTTGGAACGCGGCGACGAGACCCTTGCTCGCGAGGCGAACATCCCCTTGGACTCGCCGTGGGACAAGGGTTTCCATTTTCTTGGGAGCGGCAAGCGCGACGCGGACGATTTCTTTTACGTGCCCTATGAGCTGGCACAGGGCAACCCTGGCGTGGACGTCGTCAACCTCGGGTACTGGTCCGAGCCTTTCATTCTCGAGGACAGCCCCTTAGACAACCATAAGATGATCACCTACTCCGTGCCTCTGATATATGACGGCACGGTGTACGGTGTGATAGGTGTTGAGGTGTCTGTTTCTTATCTGGTCAACTCCTATCTCTCTGTGCGCGATCTTGACGCCGACCTCAACGCGGGCTATGCGCTGGCGGTGTGTCAGCCCGACGGCACATACCGTGCCATGGTGGGCACGGGCTCGCTATATAACGCGGTGGTACGCTCGGGGGACAAGTTTATGTTGGAAGGTGTGTCGCCCAGCCCACTCTCGAAGGTGACCGACCGTAAGGTGGGCGACCAGGACATATATTGCGTCCGTGTGCCGTTGACGCTCTATGGCAACAACGTCCCCTTTGATAACAAAGACTGGGTTCTGTGCGGCTTCGTCGCTGAGGACTCTATCTTCAGCGGGGGCGATGAACTGTATCAGCATATCTTGCTGAACTGCCTCGTATGCGCGGCAATCGGTTTTGTTGTCATGTTGGTGGCGGTACGCTATGTCTCCCGCCCGGTATATCGGCTGATGGACAGCATCCGCAGCGGCGCGGAAGCGCTGAAGGGGTTCCAACCGTCTGCCATACGCGAGATTGACGAGCTCCATCAGGTAGTAGAGGACTTGACGGAAAGTGAGCAGCGCTCGGAAGCACAGTTGCGTGAGGAAAAGGAGCGCTATCGCGTTGCGGTGCAGAGCTCCAGCGATATCTTCTTTACCTATCGCGAGCAAGAAGACACGGTCGAACTGGTAAACAGCCGGCTGTATCCTGGTGTGTGGAGCGTGGCTGATTTTTGGGGTGGTTTTTGCAAGTCCGCACTTTCTTTGGCGGACCGCCGCAAGATCGACGAGCTTTTCTCCATGGAGCAAGGCTCCGGGACGGTGGAGGTGTATTTTCAGCCAGAGGGCAAGCCCGGTGTCTGGTATCTGGTCAACGGCATGGTGCTTTGCGATGCCAAAAGCGGGAATCGTCAAGTAGCAGGCTATATCCGAGATATTACCGAGGAAAAGGTCAAGGAGGCCGAGCGCGAGCGTAGGCAGGCGACTGACCCTGTCACCGGCCTGTATCGCATGAAACAAGGAATGGACTCGGTCGACAGGTTGCGCCAAAAGACTGCTGCTGGCACCCTTTTGCTCATCGAGCTCGATGGCTTCGGCGCGCTTGTGCGGGCATACGGCTTGACCTTCGGCGACGTGCTCCTTGCCGAGTTTGCCAAGGAACTGAACGAGGTGTTCTGCAATCCCGATACGACACAGCAAACGGTGGCGGTACGTGCTGGCGCCGATGAATTCCTCGTTTGGCTTCCGGAGGGCTCTCTCGTTGAACCGGGGCATGGCTTGAGGAACCTGCGACGGCTCTATACCGGCCTTGTGCGTGACAGTGCGCTGGAGCTTGACTTTCATGCCGGTTATGTATGGACGGTTGGTGACACGGCTACCTCCGAGCTCGTGCATTATGTGTCGTGTGCGCTGGAGGCCGCGCGGCGGCAAGGGGTACGCGTTTTGCCTTGGGACCCAAGCATGGCTCATCTGCGGGGGCGCCCCTTTGGCGAAGTCGTTTCCTTTGGGTCCATCGAGCCCATGAGCCTTCCGTCTGTGGCACTCAACATGTATGACCATAGTGCCAGCTTCGAGGCGGTGAGCGACTTGGTGTCGCTGCGACTCTCCGAGTTGTACGGTATGGAGAACCTGATGGTTGCTGCGTTCCAAGAGGGCAACTTTTCGGGCAGCGTGGAGTACAGCTGGAAGCCTTTGCCTGCCGAAAAACTTGTGTTCCACTGCGCGGAAGATGAATGCCGCAGCCTGGCGCATCGCCTGCACTTCGGCGAGCTGTACCCTCTGTCCGACATTCCCAAAGTCGTGCAAGACCTGGCAGACGGCAAGAAAGGTCTGGCAATCCCCATGGCCGACAACGGACGTCTTGCTGATGTTATCGTGTTTGTGGGAGTCGACGAGGGGCTGATGCATACCGAGGGAGACTGTGCGCTTCTCACTCAGCTCGCAGCTATCATGCAGAACCGCCTCAACCTGGAGCATCACGACCAGGCGGCGCAGGCGAAGTCCGAGTTCCTGGCGCGCATGTCCCACGAGATTCGCACGCCCATGAACGGCATTATCGGCATGACCGAGATTGCCCTGCAAGACAATCAAACGGAGCAGAACCGGCTCGACTGCCTGCGTAAGGTGCACTCCTCCTCGCACTACCTGCTAGGGTTGCTCAACGACATCCTGGACATGTCCAAGATTGAAAGCGGCAAGATGAGCTTGGTGACAGCCGACTTCAGTCTGCGCCAGCTGCTTGACGATCTCCATCCCATGCTTGACGCCAAGTTTGCAGAGAAAGGCCAGGTCCTCCAGGCTGAGATTTCCTTGCAGCACGATTGGTTCTGCGGGGATGCGTTGCGCATCAACCAGGTGCTTATCAACCTGCTGGGCAATGCCATCAAGTATTCGCCGGCCGACTCAACGGTTGAGCTCGTCGTGAGGGAGGAAGAGTCGACGGCGGGTACAAGCAGCATATTCTTCAGTGTGCGAGACCATGGCGTCGGTATCAGGCGTGAGGACTTCGACCGTATCTTCCAAAGTTTCGAGCAAGTGGACACCTTGCCCGAGCGCCGACAGGGAACTGGCTTGGGACTCTCCATCTCCAACCGCCTTGTGCTCATGATGGGCGGGCGCATCTCCCTGGAAAGCGAGCTTGGCCAGGGGAGCTGCTTCCACTTCACATTGAGCCTGCCTGTGGCCCAGGCGCAGGTGTGTGAGCAGGATGCCGAGCTGCGTACAGATTTCAGTGGCGTCAGCGTCCTGTCTGCGGAGGACAACGCCCTGAACAGGGAGATTCTACGCGTGTTCTTGGAAGGTATGGGGTGCAGCGTAACCGAGGCCTGCGACGGCCAGGAGGCGGTCGACATGTTTTGCAACACCCCTTCAGACACGTTCCAGCTGATTTTGATGGACGTGATGATGCCGCGACTTAACGGTCTGGAGGCGACGCGCCAGATTCGCACAAGCGGCAGGGCGGACGGTCTGACTGTGCCTATCGTCGCCGTCAGTGCGAACGCCTTTGACGATGACATCAAGCAGTCTTTGGCCGCAGGCATGAACGCCCATCTTTCCAAACCCATCGAGAGTGCTGAGCTTGCCAAAGTCATGTCGCGCGTGCTCGGGGCGTAACACCTATAGGAACGTCATGTGCTGGAGGGGTGCAGTGTTGATCGCTTTTGATGCTCGCTCTTTGTCCAGCGTATCTGTACACGTCCCTCTGCCCGCATAAGAAAGAGGGCCGGCGCCGTATTGGCACCGACCCCTTTGGGCGGTTCTCTCTTGCAGGGTTACTCCCTGCGGGTTTCTACAGGCTACAGCCCCAGGGCGCTCTGGATGAGCAGGATGACGAGCAAGATGGGGGCAACGTAGCGGATGAGCGCGAAGAACATGCGCTTGAAGTAAAACTTCTGACCGTCCAGCTCGGCCTCATCGGTGACCCAGGAGGGCTTGAGCACCCAGCCGAACAGAATGCAGGAGATAAGCGCGATGATGGGCATGAGCACGCTGTTGGTGACGTAGTCGAAGACATCGAGGATCTGTGCGGTGCTGCCGTTGGGGAGCGGAAGCTCGAAGTAGAAGGCGGTGTAGCCCAGGCACACGATGATGGCGCCCACGGCCGCACCGAGGAAGCCGATGGTGGTAGCCTTGCCGCGGGGCATGTGGGTTTGCTCCATGCAGCCGGCAACGACTACCTCAAGAATCGAGACGCACGACGTGAGGGCCGCGAGGGTTACCATAAGGAAGAAGACCGCGCCCACAACACCGCCAATCGGGCCCATGGCGGCAAAAACCTTGGGCAAGGAGACGAACATCAGGCTGGGGCCAGCGGCGCTCAGGCCATCGGTGCCCATGAAGACGAACACGGCGGGGATGATCATGACGCCGGCCAGGAAGGCGACGGCGGTGTCGATGCCGATGACCTGCAGCGCGTTCTTGGAAAGGTTGTCTTCCTTGCGCATGTAGGAGCTGTAGGTGACCATGATGCCCATGGCCAGGGAGAGCGAGAAGAACGCCTGTCCCACGGCGTCCATGACGGTGCGGCCCAAGCTGCTGAGCGTGAGGCCCTCGAGGTTGGGGATGACGAGGATGGAGAGGCCTTCCAGGCCGGTGCGCGTGGTGCCGTCCGCGTCAGTCGTGGAAAGCGTGAGCGAGAAGATGGCGATGCCGATGGCAAGCACGATCAGAATGGGCATGAGGACCTTGCCCGAACGCTCGATGCCCTTCTGAACGCCTGCTGCGATGATGAGCGCGGTGAGGGCCAGGAAGAGCAGCGTGAACACCACAGGAGCGATGGGTGAGGTGATGAACGACGTGAAGAACCCGTCGGCTGCCGCATCAACGCCCGCTCCGGTAACGAAGACGAAGAGATACTCGAGCACCCAGCCGCCAATGACCACGTAGTACATGAGGATGATGGACGGTACGAAGAATGCGAGCTTGCCCAGGAAGCCGAACTTGGGCTCGGCAGCCTTATAGGCGTTGAGGGCAGACAGACCAGTACGGCGGCCGAGTGCCATCTCGCTCGTCATGATGGTGTAGCCGAGGGTGAAGACCAGGATGAGGTAGATGACGAGGAACAGGCCGCCGCCGTCCTTTGCCGCGACGGTGGGGAAACGCCACAGGTTTCCCAGACCCACTGCGCTGCCAGCGGTTGCCAGAACGAAGCCCAGCTTGCTGGCAAACGACGATTTTGTATGCGTTGTCATACAGTTGCCTTTCAATCGCTGCCAATAGATTGGGAGGCATAATAGCAGCGATTTTGCATATTTATGCGTCAACTCGCCAGGCGGCGTGAATTAGCACTCGGTTGCCTCAAAAAGGTCGAGGAGTTCCTGCTTGTTGTGGATGCCGAGTTTTGCATAAATATGCTTAACATGACCGCGCACGGTGTTCTCGGAAATGATGAACGCTTCGGCAATGTGCGCCTTGCTGCGCCCGCGCACAAGCAGGCCCAAGATCTCGCCCTCGCGGCGTGTGAGGCCGTACTCCTGCGCAAGCTTCTCGCAACGCTGGCCAATGAGGTCGGCATGCGTAGCCGGGGCTTGTGCGGGCGAGTTGGGTGCGGCTTGCCGCGGGATGCTCTTGGTTTCTTGCGTGCTGGCACGAACCTCACCGGCAGCCATCGCGTCGAGCTCGCTGTGCAGGGCCGCAGTTCGCTTGGCGGGGGTGTCCTCGTCGTCTCCCTCATTGAGCTCGGCAAACACCAGGTGGTTGCCGTCGGAGGACGCGTCCATCACGAAAAGGGTCACCATGACGAGGATCCATACCACGACTGCCATGGCAAGCAGGTAGTTTTGTCCTGAGGAGACCATGGCGTCACCGATCATTTTTCCCACGGTGAACGGCAGCGAGTAGGAAATCCAGCCCACAGCGAACACCGCGACGGGGTTGTAGGCGCTGTGTCGCGCCACGTCGGCAATGGCAAGGAAGAGGAAGACGATGAGGAACGTCTGCGCCGTGCGTACAAGCGAGAGCATAAAGCTCGAGGCGCCGGGGCCGATGTAGGGCTCAAAGATGAGCGCCGTTGCCATGAGGACGAGGATGATGCGCCAGGTGCGGCTGAAGTTGAGGCCGCGCTTGAGCCCAGCAAGCCAGCCCACCATGAGAAGCGCGAGCACAATCTCGCCGCCGTGATGCACCAGGACCGAGGCGTGATAGGGCTGCGGTAGCCCCTCGAGCATCACCGACTGCACCATGCCGAACGTCAGGCTGAAGATGGCGACTCCTACGGTGAGGCGCACGAGCGAGGCAACGGTGCGCCAGTTGTAGTAGATGTTGGGCTCCGTGGACGTCTCGGGCGGGTTCTTCTTTGCCCGTGCGGCGCAGGCAAAGCACACCCAGGGAATGATGGCGAGGATTGCGCCTGCCGCCGGGGCGTCCAAAAGGTCGATGACAGCTTTGCCCGCCGACCCCACCGCCATGGTCAAGAAGACAAGGGTGCCCGCAAGGCGCAGGTCGAGCTTGGCGTAGAACTGGCACCAACGCGCGTAGGCCCACGTCACGCCGATGCCGCCCGCTCCGGCTGCGAGCCCGGCGCCGAGGGCCCCCTGTACCGGCAGCACCCCCGCAAGCACAAGCGCGCAGAGTGACATGCACGCGGCACTGACGATGTCGGCCGCGCGCAAGATTCCCTCGGGCACGTTGCTCTGTTGCTTGCCCGCGCCGTGCCAGCACCGTATGGCTGCGAACAGCAATATAGCGAGCGTGGCCGACTGTGCGAGATACATTGCGGCCATCGTCGAGATGTCATCGCTCACCGAGGGCCGGTGCGTGGTGCAGTAGATCCACATGTGGACGAAGCACAGGCCGAAGTAGCACGGCCGCAGGTTTCTCAGGAGCGACAACGTCGGACACCTCTCTTGCATCAGGAAGTTACTGCCATGATACAACATGGCGAAAGAGGTGTGCCGATGAGTCGCACTGCGGATTTTAAAAAAGTACCCGAATGGGGTTGTGTGAGTTCTACCAGGCCTTTTCCTGCATAGTACCCGTTTGGTGCCGTTTCCTGTGCCCTTGTTTGCGCCGTACAGTTCGCTTTGGCCGAGCGGGGCTGGCGCGCAACCCCGCAAGGCACGAGGGGCCGTTCGCCTCATACGGGACCAACCACTTACTAAGGAGCGTGGCATTCATGGAACTTGCCAAGAGCCTTTACGCGCAGAACATCACCCGTCGTAGCTTCTCCGTCGCGGCTGCGGGTCTTGCCGGCGTCGTTGCGCTTTCCGGCGCAACCAAGCACGTCGCCCTCGCCGAGGAGGCGCTTTCCTTTACCGCTGGCACCTACACGGGTACCGGCACGGGTAACGGCGGCGACATCGTCGTCGATGTGACCTTCTCCGACACCGCACTCGAGTCCATCGAGGTCGCCTCTCAGTCCGAGACGCCCGCCGTTGTGGGCGACGGCGCCATCGACATGATGGTCGAGCGCATCGTTGACGCCCAGAGCGTCGGCGTCGACACCGTTTCCGGTGCCACCATCACTTCCCAGGGCATCATCGACGCTGTTACCGACGCCGCCCAGCAGGCCGGTGCCCCCGAGGCCTTCTTCGCTGCCGTTGAGACCGAGAAGTCCACTGAGACGGTCGAGTTCGAGGCTGACGCCATCGTCGTGGGTGGCGGCGGTGCTGGCATGAGCTGCACCATCCGTCTTGAGGAGCAGGGCAAGCACGTCATCCTGCTTGAGAAGACCTACCGTCTGGGCGGCTCCATCTCCGTGTCCGGCGGCAACCAGGTCGTGTGCGGCTCCCAGCTGCAGATCGACTGCGGCGTGACCGAGGACACCCCCGAGCAGATGATCGCCGACTTCCAGGAGAACGGCGAGAACATGTGCGACGAGGAGCTCATCAGCCTGTACGCCTACAATGTGGGCGAGGTCACCGACTGGCTCAACCAGACCTACGACCTGGAGTACAACACCGACGCCGGCCTGCACCAGCTCGCCGAGTACACCTACAACCGCGAGCTTGCCTACATGGGTGGCGGCTACATGGCAGCCGAGACCCTGAAGGAGACCATCGCTGGCACCGACTGCGACGTCATGACCAACACCCGCGCCGTGGCGCTGCTGACCGACAACGGCGCTGTTGTGGGCGTGAAGGCCGAGGGCGCCGACGGCACCACCTATGTCATCCATGCCGATTCTGTCGTGCTGGCCACCGGTGGCTACGGCAATGCCGAGGACTGGCTCACCGAGGAGCTCGCCGAGCACTCCCTGTACTACGGCCTGCTGACCTCCACAGGCGACGGCCTCACCATGGCCACGGCCGACGACGTCGACGCCGCCACCATCATGCTTGACTACGCCAAGCTCTATCCCAACGGCGTCGAGGTCTCCAAGCACCGCGCCAAGTCCACCATCGATGGCAACCTCGTCGTGTGGCCGATGAGCGCCATTCTGGTGTCCCCCGAGGGCGAGCGCGTCGTCAACGAGAAGGACTCCAACCATCACATCCTCGAGGTTGAGCAGCAGCAGACCAACTCCATGCTCTTCCTGCTCATGGACGCTGAGAACTGGGATGCTTGGTACGCGAAGCTCCCCGGCACCGGCTTCAACATGAAGGCCGTCGAGGGCTACCTTGAGGCCAACGGTTCCTCCACGCCCATCTTCGCCCATGCCGACACCCTTGAGGAGCTTGCTGGCCTCGTGGGCATGGACCCGGCTGTGCTCACGCAGACCGTGGAGGACTACAACGCTGGCGTCGAGGCTGGTCAGGACGAGTTCGGCCGTACGGGCGACAACCTCAAGATGAAGATCGGTGAGGGCCCGTACTACCTGGTCGAGCAGAAGCCCCGTTACGCTACCACCATGGGCGGCCTCGTGGTCAACGGCTCGCTCGAGGTTCAGAACAACGCCGGAGAGTCCATCCAGGGCCTGTTCGCCTGCGGCGAGGTCGTGGGCGCCGTCATGGGCTCCAACAGCCCCTCTGGCGCCAACAATGGCTGGGCTCTGACCTCCGGCAAGCTTGCCGCCGACACCATCTGCGCGTAAAAGCGCACGCATAAACGTCGGGTGGGGGAGAGCCCCCGCTCGACAGCACGGTGAAACGAAGGAGGGCGTTCCCATAACGGGGCGCCCTCCTTTTTGCGTTGCTGCCCATGTGATATCTTTAGACTGAACCAAATAACATACATTTCAACTGTCGAAATGTATGTTAATCGTTGCCGGCTGGCCCATCCAGTGCCCTCGCCGCGCACGAAAAGCCCGTGCGGAGCGCAAAAAGGGCCGATTCCGGCAACCGGAGCCCTCCCCCAAACGCAAAAGGGGCCCCGGCCGTGGCCGGGACCCCCTGCAACGCTTATGTTACGCGCTCAGGCAGAGCCCTTCTTACTTCACAGCCTGCTTGAGGGCGGCGCGCACGGCCGCCTCGATGGCCTTGCTGGTGACGGTGGCGCCGGCCACGCCGTCGATCTGGGCGCTCTGGGCGGCCTCGACCTGCTGGGCGTAGGTGCCGTCCTCGATGGCCTCGTAGCCGCCGATGCCCTGGGTCTCGTTGTTGGGCGAGATGTCGGTCACGGTGATGTGGCCGCCGGAGACCTCGATCGTCACGTTGATGTCGCCACCCATGCCCTTGCCCGTGCCGGTGTAGGTGCCGTCGGCGATGCTGGACAGGTCGACCTCGCCGGAGGGCTTGACGGCAGTCTTCTCGGTGGGCGCGAAGGCCGGGTCGGAGGAGATCTGCATCATGAGCTGACGACCCTGCGTGACCGTGCGACCGGCGGCCAGGCCGGGGAAGTACTCGGGGTAGTTGGTGTTGAAGAAGCTGCCCGAGCAGTCGCCGATGGCGTAGAGGCCCTCAACAGGCGTGCGGTCGGCGGCGAGAACCTGCATCTTGGCGTTGATGTTGAGGCCATCGAGCGTGGTGAGCAGCGAGGCGCCGTACCAGCAGCCGTAGAACGGAGGGGTGCGCAGCTCGGAGAGACGGTAGTCCTCCTTGCCGTACTCGTCGTCTACCTGGGCGTCGTACAGGCCGTTGTAGTGGTCGCACGTGGCCAGGAAAGTGTCTTTGGCGTCGCCCTCGAAGCCCAGCTTCTCGGCGAGTTCCTCGAGCGTGTCGGCCTTCACGAAGACCTCGGCGCCACCGTCCATGGCGATGAAGTCTTCGAGCGGCATGCCCTGCTCCATCATCATACGGGTGTAGGAGGCGCAGCCGATCATCATGAAGCGCTTGATGTCCTCGGGCGCGTTGGCATCCATGACCTGGCAGAACACACCGCCCGGCTGCATGCCTGCGGCGAAGCAGATGTTGTCGTAGGGCGTCGACTCGTTGGCGAAACGCTTGCCGTCGCGGTTGACCTTGAGGAAGGGCTGGCTGCCGATGTTGAGCTGGTAGATCTTACCGGGCAGCATCGCGTCAGCGCCCTCGCCCTGGTAGCCGGCGACAACACCAGCGGGCACAGCGCCGCGGTCGAACAGCATGGGCGTCGGGTCGGCCTGCTTGGAGGCACCGGCCCACAGGCCGCACTTGATGCCCGAGCCGTCGCAGAACGCGTTATAGCTGGCAGCGGTGATGACGCGGCATGCGTCGGGCTGCAGGGCCTGCATCATCACGGGGTTCGCGGGATAGCCGCCCGTGGCAAGCACGACGTAGGGGGCGTCAATCTCGACGTAGCCATCCTCGCTCTTGAAGATGCCGCCGGTCACCTTGCCGTCCGCATGCACAAGACACACGAGCTCATAGCCGAACCAGATATCGTCGCCCTGGGCCTGGATGTGCTCGAGGAGCACGTCGTTGCGCGTCGGGGGCTGATAGGGCACGACCCAGCTGTGCTCGCACACGGGCACGACGTACTCGGTGCCACCCGTGGCATGCTCGCCAGGATCGGCTACGGAGCAGACCTTGCCAGCAGCGGTGAGCATGGGATCGATCCAGTCCACAACCTCGGCGGAGTTGTCAATCCACATTTTGATGAGGTCGCGATCGCACTTGCCCGAGGCGTAACGGCTGATCTCGTTGAGAACCTGCATGCGATCCATCTCGCGGACCTGCGTGGAGTAGGTGCTGTTGATGGCGCCGAGGTACTCGCGGCTCTCCGTGACGGACTGAGCACGGTCCACAGCGATGAAGTTGAGGCCCAGGTCGCTGGCCGTGGCGGCAGCAGCCAGGCCACCGTTGCCGGCGCCACCTACGATAAGGATGTCGCACTGATACGTGGCGACAATGTCGGCAGCGTCAATCTGGGGCTCCTCGCCAAGCCATGCGGGGTTGGAGCCAGCCTGGGCAACGGTGTTCTCGGCGGTGCCGGCGGCCACCGGGGCAGCGGCGGTCTGATCGGCCATGGCGGCACCGGCGAACATGCCGGCGCTTGCAAGGCCGAAGGCTCCAAGGGCGGATCCAGTAACGAAACTACGACGATCCATGAGTGCGTACCTTTCTCACTGGCGTGTGCCCCGGGCGTTGCTCGCTCGGGGCGTTGGACGTTTTCCAGTATGCGAACTGCGACCTTGCCATGCCCCACCCCTCAGGTGTAGGCTTTTAACGCACCAGGTACGCGGCTGTTTTTAGAAATCGTCCCACCCTGGCGGCATTGCAAGGGCAGACGGTAAACGCGCACAAGGCGGGAACGACACGATGGGCAAACGGCACACATTTCACACTCCCATACCGCAGGGGTGGGCGTTTCTGAGCTGCTTTGCCGCGTGTACACTGACGTTTGCCACGGTCGTGTTCTTCAATGGGGCCCACGCCGCGCAGCCCGGCCAGATGATTGAGGCATCGCAGATCAAGGCGGCACGTGACATGTCGTGCCTTGCGGGTATAGCGGCGTTCATCGCCCTTATGTGCGTTGCCCGGCATCGCCCGCACATCCTGCGACCCGTCGCATTGAGCGCGACAGCCATCGTCTTGGGACTTATCGGCCACGCCCTGAGCCTGGCCGCAGGAAGCCTTGGCGCGCAAGCGCTCCTCATGCTGGGAAGTTGCGCGACAAGCGTCGCCACCGCCTGGACAACAGTGCTGCTGCTTCTCGCCTGCTCCTCCTTGAGCCTGCAGCGCGTGTGCGTATGCCTGGCAGGCGGAGCTGCCGTGGCCATGCCTCTGGCGGCCGCCATCGGCAAGGCAAGCACTGGCCCGCTTATCACAGCGGTAGACACCGTGGCCTCGGTTGCGGCCGTCGCCTTGGTCCTGCCGGTCGCCATGCCGTTCTTCTCACGCCTGGCAAGCGTAGGGGCACCCACCGACCGCGAAGTCTCCCACCCGGCGGCGTTCCTGCCACTGGGGCACTGCCTGTACGTATACGTCATCGTCTTCAGCTTCGCCTACGGCCTGGCCGTAAACATCGCGCAGCCCTCCGGACAGGCGACCCCGTTTGCCCTCGCGGCAGCGGTCCTGCTCGTCGTGGCGATATGGGCCCTGCGCTCGAAGGCTCGCCCAAAGGCAGACTTGCTCTTGCTGCTGTCGCTCTGCCTCGTGGTGGGCGGATTCTCCCTCGTGCTCATCGGTGACGGACGCTGTGAGACCCTCGCTCAGTCGGCCCTTCTCGCAGGTTATATGTGCTTTTACCTGCTCACATGGTTTGCCCTGTGCGCCGTTGCCACGCGCAGCGCCGCCGATGCCATCCCCGCCATCTGCTGGGGCAGTGCGGCCAACTACCTGGGCATTCTCGCCGGAGCCATCATCACCGACGTGTTGGCGGGCGTCTCCGATCCGGCGTTTGCCGTCAAGCTCGCAATCGCGTCGGTGCTCACGTTCACCGCGGTCTACGTCGCGGCGACCCAGCGCTCCACGAGCCTCGACACCACCATCGACGGCATCGAGCCCGACACTTCATCGGTGGAAGTGCGCTACATCGATCGCCTCGATGCACGTTGCGAGCAGGTCGCTGAGCAGGCCGGACTCACTCAGCGCGAGCGGGAGATGCTCACCCTGCTCGCCCGCGGCAACAACGCCCAGCATATCCAGGAAGAGCTCTCCATCTCGCACAACACCGTGAAGTACCACGCCCGCAACGTCTACCGCAAACTCGACGTACACAGCCAGCAAGAACTCATCGATTTGCTCGCCGAAAAGGCATAGGCGCGCGATAATACCGCCTGTCAACTTCATTGAAGAAAGGCGGGTACGATCATGAGCGATGAGAGCAGCATCACGGAAGGCGCAGTTGAGGCGTGGCATGAGGCGCTTGGGGACTTTGCGCCCTACACAGTTGCGCGCAACGCGGCGACCTCGGCGGGCGTGAGGGCGGCGGCGAAGAATCCCCTGCCCTATCGCGTGTACCACGACACATACTCGGTGAGCCTCACGCCCACAGGCGACGTCACCAACCAGCGTAAGAGCGGCCGCTGCTGGCTGTTCTCGGCGCTCAACGTGGTGCGCGACCGCATGATGAGCACGCTGGGAACCACAAAGCTCGAGCTTTCCCAGGCTTACCTGCAGTTTTGGGACAAGCTCGAGAAGAGCGCGTCCTTCCTCGACGAGATGATCCGCTTGGCCGACAGACCCATCGACGACCGCGAGGTGGTGTACTGGCTCCAGGAACCCGCGAGCGACGGCGGCTGGTGGGATGCCGCCGCGGCCCTCATCGACAAATACGGCGTGATGCCCAAAGCCTGCATGCCCGACACGGCCAATTCCCAGGCGACCTCCGACATGGACGAAGTACTCTTCGGCAAACTGCGCCAGGATGCCATGGAGCTCAGGGGCGCCGTGGCCAAGGGTGCGGCGCCTGAAGAGCTCGCGCAGATGAAGAACGCCATGCTGGCCGACGTCTACCGCATCCTGGCAGTGAGCCTGGGCGAGCCGCCCTCGCGCTTCACCTTCGAGTACGTGGCCGACGCGCGCAAGAGCGAGGAGGCCAGCGGGGACAGCGCGGACTCCCCCACCCTCGGCTCGCCTGAGGCCCTCATGGCCAAGAAGGCCAAGGACTCCCAGCCCGAGAACTTCACGCGCATCGAGGACGTGACGCCGCAGGAGTTCTTCGCCCGCTACGCCGGCGTGCGCATGTCCGACTTCATCAACCTGGGCAACGTCCCTGGTCAGACGCGCCCCTACGGCTCCATCCTGCAGCTCGAACACCAGGGCTCGATCGCCGGTGTGCCCATCCGCATGCTCAACGTGCCAATCGACGTGCTCAAGGACGCCGTGATCGCCCAGCTCAAGGCGGGACATCCCGCATGGATGGCGTGCGACGTGCTCAAGAACATGGACCGCTCCGACCCCTCGGGGCTGCTCGACACCGAGACACTCGACTACGAGGCCCTCTTCGGCATGCCCTTTGGCATGGACAAGGCCACGAGCTTCGACGCGCGTCAGACCGAGCTCAACCACGCCATGACGTTCCAGGGCGTGAACCTCGACGCCGCCGGCAAGCCCACCGCCTGGCGCGTGGAAAACAGCTGGGGCAAGGACGCCTGCAAGGACGGTTACTTCATCATCACCGACCGCTGGTTTGACGCCTACGTGGGCCAGGCCATCGTGCACCGCGACTACGTGCCCGCCGACATCGTCGCCGCCTGGGACGACCCCGCGACCCCCGTCGTGCACATGGACCCCTGGTCGCCCATGTTTGGACTCAGCGACTAACACG
>OLNE01001175.1_pt1 | contig 19829 bp, 16 predicted proteins | sample 1672431 | NCBI WGS metagenome assembly OLNE01 (sample SAMEA3136685, study PRJEB25190) | human gut metagenome | reverse complement strand
GGCAGAATGTACCGGAAGCTTTTAAGAAAAATCAGCAGATGCTCCGCTATTATACAGCATTTGACCTGAATGGAAAGAATGCAGAAAACGCAAAGATACTGGAAAAATTACAAAAAGGGCTAAACAAAGTGCCTTATACAGAAATGGAAAGCAGAGAGACGAGCAGGGAGAGTTTCTATGGTCTCTATGGCGGATTGTTCTTCATTGGAATTTATTTGGGAATCCTGTTCCTGATCGCAACGGTGCTGATCATTTATTATAAACAGATATCCGAAGGCTTTGAAGACAGAAAACGATTTCAGATTATGCAGAATGTCGGAATGAGTAAGCGCGAAGTGCGTCGTTCCATCAGAAGCCAGATCTTAAGTGTATTTTTCCTGCCGCTTTTTATGGCAATTCTGCATGTAATTGTGGCATTTCCGATCATGGTAAAACTTCTGCGAGTATTAAACTTAAATAACCGGTCCTTATTTGCCGGATGCACACTGGTAACGGTTGGTGTGTTTGCAGTTTTTTATGCAATCGTCTACAGTCTTACTGCAAAAGAATATTATCGAATCGTAAATTAGATTTTGAAGTGTACGAAAAGGCATAGTATTTTGAAAAAGTGGATTGACGGATTGCCACCACAGGTTGTATCTTGTTCTTATAGGACTCTGAAAAACTGTTTATCAGCAGAGGCAGAGTGAGTGGAAGAAGGAGGTAGAAAACAATGACAAGAGAAGGCGAAAGAGAGATCGTAAAAGTTGAAAAACCAAGTGGTGGAGAAGGATATATTTTGAAGGAGGCACTGCTTGGTGCAGAGGAACTTGGTGCGCACTGTAAGATGTTCAGTAAAGTGACACTGCCGCCACATTCTGAGCTCGGGCACCATGAACATCATGGAGAGACGGAAACGTATTATATTTTGTCAGGTGAAGGAATTTACGAAGATAATGGCACGAAGATTCCGGCAAAACCGGGAGATGTATTCTTCTGTAAGGACGGAGACGGACACGGGATCCGCAACGACGGGGAAGAAGATGTTGTATTTGCAGCATTAATTCTGAAAAAATAAGGGAGTTATTTCCCGGACGCTATAACAGCGATAAAACGCGCTCTGCGAATTTTATCGCTGATTAGCTGTCGTCAAATGCTGCCATGCAAGCAGGGCGCATTTTCCTTGTCGCCATAACAAATAAAAAAGTCAGCTTACGGTTTGGGAAAGCTGACTTTTTTGTGTTGCCATAGCATCCAGAGGAAGCTGCCGATGGCAAGTTCTGCAGGTATACGATGAGCCAGGTACAGATTTATGTTTACACAATGAACTGCATTTATACGCCTGTAACATAGGAGATGACATGCAGACATTCGTCTTTTAACTTCGTATTGTCAAGATCCATATTCGCTCGTTTCTGCTCCAGCTTGTATTTGCAGTAGCTGACAATAATCTCATTTACCATATCCATATTATCTGCAGTCACCTTATCTGTTTCATTCAGGACAGTTTTGAGCAGGTTGCTGCTTCGTTCCTCAATATTCTTGCCGTAATACATGTTGTGGATATCGTCCGTATATTTGTTACGTTCTTCCGGATAGAGTTCATAATAATGGTTCATATAAGGCGTCAGGTCGTCGCTTCGCTTTCCGTAGAAGAAATTAAAGAACAGATTTGGCCACTTGAAAACCGTTGTCAGGAAATAATCCCAGATCTTAATGAAAGTCTCACCGGATGTAGTAGCTGTCTTGCTCAAAAGACTGAGAGAGTGACTGTATTTCTGAAAAAATTTCATGGAAGCGAGGAGCAGAAGTTCATCCAGGTCGACACGCGCAACATCCTCTTCATCTGCGGCGGCGCATTTGACGGCGTGGAGAAGATCATTGAAAAGCGCATCAACCAGAAGGGCATCGGCTTCGGCGCCGAGATCATGAGCAAGGCCGAGCTGGAACGGCGGGACGTGCTCAAGCAGATCCAGCCCCACGACCTGCTCAAGTTCGGCATCATCCCCGAACTGGTGGGCCGTCTGCCGGCCATCACCGCCCTCTCCCCCCTGAGCCGGGAGGACCTGGTGCGCATCCTGACCGAGCCGAAGAACGCTTTGGTCAAGCAGTATCAGAAGCTGCTGGAATACGACGACGTGAAGCTGGTCTTCACCCCCGGCGCCCTGGAGGCCGTGGCGGACAAGTCCGTCGAGCGCGGCATCGGCGCCAGAGGGCTGCGGGCCGTGCTGGAGGGCGTCATGACCCAGGTCATGTATGACATCCCCTCCGACGGCACCATCACCGAGGTGGACATCACCCCGGAGAGCGTGAAGGACGGCCAGCCCCCCCAGATCATCCGGGACCCGGAACGGCCGCCCCGCCACAAGCTGGGCGCTGCGGCCTTGCAGGCCCAGAGCGGTGGCCTGGCCCACCAGGACAGCGTCGGCTGACCCAGACCCAACAACCGAAACGACACAGCAGGGCGGAGGGGGAAACTTCTCCGCCCTCTTGCCATAGTTTCCGGCCCTTTTGTTTTGGGACAAAACGGGCCGGACCCCGCAGCGCTTGCTGCCGGAAAGGAAGTGAATCCCTATGTCTGAAGAAGCAAAGAACGAAACACTGTTTTACGACCCGGACCCCATCACGATGCCCGTCCTGGCCCTGCGGGGCCTGGTGGTCTACCCCAAGATGATGGTCCACTTTGACGTGGGCCGGGAGGCCTCGGTGAAGGCGGTGGAGGAGGCCATGTCCACCAACAGCCCTGTCTTCCTGGTGGCCCAGAAGGACATCCGGGTGGAGGAGCCGGAGAAAAAGGATCTTTTCTCCGCGGGCACCATCGCCCAGGTGCGCCAGATCCTGCGCCTGCCCGGCAAGACCGTCCGGGTCATGGTGGAGGGCCAGCGCCGGGCCGTCCTGCGGACCATGACCCAGACCGAGCCTTATCTGGAGGGCAAGATCGTCCCCGTGGAGGAGGAGAAGGTCCACATTGAGGGAAAGCCCAACTCCCTGCGGGCCGAGGCGGTGATCCGACGGGCCTATGAGCTCTTCGACCGCTACACGGAGCTGTCCCCCAAAAACGCGACCACCGAGATGCTGATGAACATCATGTCCAGCGAGGACCCCGGCTATATCGCGGACTTCATCGCCCAGAACGTCTCCATGCGGGTGCTGGACAAGCAGTCCATCCTGGAGGACCAGCGCCCGGTGAACCGGCTCAACCGCATGAACCGGCTGCTCCACCGGGAGGTGGAGATCCTGGAGATGGAGCAGAACATCCAGCGCCAGGTCCAGGAGAATATGTCCCAGAACCAGAAGGACGCCTTCCTGCGGGAGCAGGTACGGGTGATCCAGGAGGAGCTGGGGGAGGACGGTGACAATGAGATCGCCGCCTACCGCCGCCAGATCGCGGACGCCCGCCTGCCCGAAGAGGTGGAGGAGAAGCTGCTGAAAGAGGTCATGCACCTGGAAAAGCAGCCCTACGGCTCCGCCGAGGCCTCTGTCCTGCGCAACTACCTGGACGTGTGCTTAGAGCTGCCCTGGACCAAGACATCCAAGGAGCGGGCCAGCGTCGCAGCCGCCCGTAAGATCTTGGATGCGGACCACTTTGGCCTGGAAAAGGTCAAGGAGCGCATCCTGGAGTTTGTGGCTGTGAAGCAGCTGGCCCCCCATTTGAAGGGGCAGATCATCTGCCTGGTTGGCCCTCCCGGCGTGGGCAAGACCTCCATCGGCATGTCCATGGCCAGGGCCTTGAATCGGAAGCTGGCCCGCATCTCCCTGGGCGGTGTCCACGACGAGGCCGACATCCGGGGTCACCGGAAGACCTACGTCGGGGCCATGCCCGGCCGCATCATCAACGCCGTGCGCCAGGCGGGCACGAGAAACCCGTTGATCTTGCTGGACGAGATCGACAAGATGGGAAGCGACATGCGGGGCGACCCCGCCTCCGCGCTGCTGGAGGTGCTGGACGCAGAGCAGAACGCCACCTTCCGGGACCATTTCGTGGAGCTGCCCTTTGACCTGTCCGATGTTCTCTTCATCACGACGGCCAACACCACCTCGACCATCCCGCGCCCCCTGCTGGACCGGATGGAGGTCATCGAGCTGCCCAGCTACACCGACGAGGAAAAATTGCAGATCGCCAAGAGCTACCTGCTGCCCAAGCAGCTCAAGCGCCACGGCCTGAAGAAGAGCCAGGTGCGGATGACCGACGCGGCCATCCGGGAGACCATCGTCTCCTACACCCGTGAGTCCGGCGTCCGTGTGCTGGAGCGGGAGATCGGGGCCTTGTGCCGAAAAGCTGCCATGGGCATCGTCTCCGAGGAGTACAAGCAGGCCCATGTGACCGGGGACAACCTGGAAAAATTCCTGGGTACCCGGAAGTATCACCCAGAGAAGAACGGCCTGGAGAATCAGGTGGGCCTGGTCAACGGTCTGGCCTGGACCGCCGTGGGCGGGACCCTGCTGGAGGCCGAGGCCAACGTGGTCCCTGGTTCCGGCAAGGTGGAGCTGACCGGCAACCTGGGCAACGTGATGAAGGAGTCCGCACGGGCGGCCTTCACCTATATCCGCAGCCGGGCGGCCCAGCTGGGGATCGACACGGACTTCTACAAGGAAAAGGACATCCACATCCACTTCCCGGAGGGTGCGGTGCCCAAGGACGGCCCCTCCGCCGGCGTGACCATCACCACGGCCATGGTCTCCGCCCTCACCGGCATCCCTGTCCGGGGTGACGTGGCCATGACCGGTGAGGTGACCCTGCGGGGCCGGGTGCTGCCCATCGGCGGCCTGCGGGAGAAGTCCATGGCGGCGCTCCGCAACGGCATCCACACCGTCCTCATTCCCCAGGACAACGAGGCCGACCTGGAAGAGATCGACCAGACCGTCCGCAGTGCCCTGCACTTTATCCCGGTCTCTCACGTGGACCAGGTGCTGGCCAACGCCTTGGAGCATCCGCCTCTGGCCCAGGCCGAGCAGGGGGAGGACCTGACCGCCACGCCCACGGAAGCTGCCCCGGCGCAGACCGCCGTGACCCAGGCGTAAGGGAGGAACATGACCATGCGCGTGAACACACAGAATGCGGAGTTCATCCGCTCCGCCGCCAAAATATCCGACTGCCCGCGGGACCGGCTGCCGCAGATCGCCTTTGCCGGGCGGTCCAACGTGGGCAAGTCCTCGGTCATCAACCGCATTTTGAACCGGAAAAACCTGGCTCGCGTCGGCTCCGCCCCCGGCAAGACCACCCACATCAACTACTTCCTCATCGACAAGAAGGTCTACCTGGTGGACCTGCCCGGCTATGGCTACGCCAAGGTCTCCAAGCAGGAGCGGGCCCGGTGGGGAAAGCTCATTGAGCAGTGGTTTGCTGACACGTCCCTCATGACCTTGGGCGTGCTCATCGTGGACCTGCGCCACAAGCCCACCGCCGACGACTGCGTCATGGCCCAGTGGTTCAAGAACGCCGGCTGCCCCTTCGTGGTCGTGGCCAACAAGCACGACAAGATCAAAAAGAGCGAGTGGGCACCGAACCTGGCCCGCATCCGCGAAACGCTGGAGCTGGACGAAGACACCCCTGTGATCTCCTTCTCCGCCGAGAAGGGCCTGGGGAAAGAGGAACTGTTGCAGGTCATCTTCGACCACGTCACCGGCGGCGAGGCGGAAGCCCGTTAAAAACGATCGCAAAAACCCGGCTCTGCCGGAGAGAGGAACAAGCAAATGAAACGTACCTGGGGTCTCTTCCTCTACGCCGTCTTAGCCGGGTTTTCCATCGGCATCGGCGGCACAGTTTTCCTGCGGCTGAAGGACGCCTTTCCGGGCGGCAACGTCGTGGGAGCGCTGCTGTTTACCATCGGCCTGTTTACCGTGTGTACCAGGGGCTACGCCCTGTTTACGGGGAAGTCCTGCTATCTCTTTGACAATCCCTGGCCCGCTTACCTTGGGGACTTAGCTGTCTTCTGGGTGGGCAACCTGCTGGGGGCCATGCTCATCGCCTGGCTGGAGAGCCTGACCGGCCTGGTGGGCGCAGAATCCGGCATCAACGTCACCGCCGCCGCTTTGGTGGGCGGAAAGATGAGCGCCACCTACCTGGGCCTCTTCGTCCTGGGGATCCTGTGCAACATCTGCATCTTCATCGCCGTGAACGGCTATGCCAAGAATCCCCATGAGGTGGGGAAGTACCTGGCGCTGTTTCTGGGTGTGTCTGTCTTTATCCTGTGCGGCACGGAGCATAGTGTGGCGGATATGTATTACTGGTCCATTTCCGGCGTCCTGTATGACCAGCCGGGGGAATCGTTCCTTCGCATTTTGGTCATCTCCCTGGGCAACATGGTGGGGGGCGTGTTCTTCCCGCTGCTGGAAAAGTGGAAGACCAAATTGGATGGAGCAGAGGCTGCCTGAATCTGATTTCCTAAAACATAGCAAGACCCGCCGAACCTGGGAATGTTCGGCGGGTCTTGTGTCTTATGGGGAGAAAAGAAGTCAGAGAATGAAATGGGAGTGTTCTCAGGCTTCGATCTCGCGGATCAGGTTGACCATCTCCACGGCGCTCAGGGCACAGTCATAGCCCTTGTTGCCAGCCTTGGTGCCGGCACGCTCGATGGCCTGCTCGATGGTGTCGGTGGTCAGGACACCGAAGAGAACGGGGATCTGAGCCTGGAGGGAGACGGTGGCAATGCCCTTGGAGACCTCGGCACAGACATAGTCATAGTGGCTGGTGCTGCCGCGGATGACGGCACCCAGGCAGATGACGGCGTCGTATTTGCCGCTGTTTGCCAGCTTGGCAGCCACCAGGGGGATCTCAAATGCACCGGGCACCCAGGCCAGGTGGATGTCGGCCTCCTGGACGCCGTGGCGGCTCAGGCCGTCCATGGCACCGCCGATGAGCTTCGAGGTGATGAATTCGTTGAACCGGGCGGCGACGATGGCCACCTTGATGTTGCTGGCTACCAGGCTTCCTTCAAAAGTCTTCATGGGAATTGTCCTCCTTATATCATACGTCAGATCGTTTTTTTGGTTTATGGATAGGAATGGGGTAACTTCTTAGTAGTTCAGGATGTGACCCATCTTGTTCTGCTTGGTCTGGAGATAGAACAGGTCGTGGGTGGTGGCGGGCATCTGGATGGGCACGCGCTCCTTGATCTCCATGCCGAAGTCGGCCAGCTGGTAGACCTTATCGGGGTTGTTGGTCAGCAGGCGCAGGGTCTTGGCCCCCAGGTCCCGGAGGATCTGTGCCCCGATGTAATACTCCCGCAGGTCCCCGGCAAAGCCCAGGGCCAGGTTGGCCTCCAGGGTGTCCATGCCCTCGTCCTGCAGGGCGTAGGCGCGGAGCTTGTTGATGAGACCGATGCCACGGCCCTCTTGCCGCATGTACAGCAGGATGCCCCGGCCCTCAGCCTCGATCTGGCTCATGGCGGCGGCCAGCTGCTGGCCGCAGTCGCAGCGCAGGGAGCCGAAGGTATCGCCGGTGAGGCACTCGGAGTGGACGCGGCAGAGGATGTCCTGCCCGTCGCCGATGTCGCCCTTCACGAGGGCAACGTGGTGCTGGCCGTTGAGCTTGTTCACATAGCCGTAGGCCATGAAGTCGCCGTACTTGGTGGGCATCTTGGTCACGGTGACGCGGTCCACCAGGACCTCGTGACGCTTCCGATAGGCCTGCAGGTCCCGGATGGTGATGAACTTGAGGCCCCACTCCTGGGACATTTTTTGCAGCTCGGAGGCCCGCATCATGGTGCCGTCTTCCCGCATGATCTCGCAGCACAGGCCGACTTCCTTCAGGCCGGCCAGACGCATGAGGTCTACCGTGGCCTCGGTGTGGCCGTTGCGCTCCAGGACGCCGTGCTCCTTGGCCAGCAGGGGGAACATGTGGCCGGGGCGGCGGAAGTCCTCCGGCTTGGCGTCGGGGTCCACGCACTTCATGGCGGTGATGGAGCGCTCGGCGGCGGAGATGCCGGTGGTGGTGTCCACATGGTCGATGGAGACGGTGAAGGCCGTCTCATGGTTGTCCGTGTTGCGGGTGACCATCTGGGGGAACTGGAGCTTCCGGACGTATTCCAGGGACATGGGCATACAGATGAGACCCTTGGCGTGGGTGGCCATGAAGTTCACGTTTTCGGTGGTGGCAAACTCGGCTGCGCAGATGAGGTCGCCCTCGTTTTCCCGGTCGGGGTCGTCGGTGCAGAGGATCATGCGTCCCTGGCGCAGGTCTTCCAGAGCTTCTTCGATGGTGTTGTACTGAAACATAGTAGGGTGCTCCTTTCGATGGTCAATAGCCGTAGCGGGTGAGAAATTCTTTGGTGATGCCGGAGGACTGCTTCGGCGCGGGGGCCGCTTCCTCCTGGGGGAAGTGGAGGAGTTTTTCCACGTATTTTCCGATGATGTCCGTTTCGAGATTCACAATGTCGCCGGGCTTCCGGTCGGCCAGGACCGTGACGGAAACGGTGTGGGGGATGGCGGAGATGGCAAAGCTCTGGCTGTCCACACGGGCCACGGTGAGGCTGATGCCGTCGATGGTGATGGAGCCTTTTTCCACCACATACTTGAGGACCTCCGGCCCGGCGGCGATGGTGTACCAGATGGCGTTGTCGTCTTTTTCGATGCGCTGGACGGTACCGACCCCATCCACGTGCCCGGCCACGATGTGTCCGCCGAAGCGGCCGTTGGCGGCCATGGCTCGCTCCAGATTGACCCGGTGGCCGGGGCGGAGGGAGGCCAGGGAGGAACGATTCAGCGTTTCGTGCATCACGTCGGCGGTGAAGCCGGTGGGGGAGAAGGAGGTGGCGGTGAGGCAGACGCCGTTGACGGCGATGCTGTCACCCAGATGAATGTCCTCCAGCACGACCTTGGCCTGAATTTCCAGGATCGCGCTGTGGGCGCCTTTGCGGATGGACTTGAGTACGCCCATTTCTTCCACGATGCCGGTAAACATTTAGGGCGTCACCTCGCTTTCTACTTCGCTTTCGATCAAGATGTCCTGACCCAGCCGGGTGAGGGCGGGGGACTTGAGGCTCAGAGCTTGGTCGGGATGGGCAAAGCCCTGCCCCCCGACGGGGGACTTGGCGGTCTTGCCGCCCAGAATTTTCGGGGCGATGTACGCCTGGACTTTATGGACCAGACCCGCCTCCACGGCGGCCCAGTGGAGCGTGGCCCCGCCCTCTAAGAGGACGCTGTCGACACCCATCTTGCCCAGCAGGGTCATGAGAGCGTCTAAGTCCACGTGGCCGCTGCGCTCCGGGACGGGGAGGATGTTGCAGCCCAGGTCCCGGTAGGGGGCCAGGCGCAGCTCCTGGGTGACGCAGGTGGCCAGGTAGGTCGGGACCTCTTTGGCGGTTTGTACGACCTTGGCAGAGAGGGGAGTGCGCAGGTGCGAGTCGCAGATGATCCGCAGGGGATCTCTGCCGCCCTCGATGCGGCAGGTGAGCTGGGGGTCGTCCGCGAGGACCGTATCGACGCCCACCATGATGGAGCGGAAGCGGCTGCGCTGGGTGTGGACGTGGCGGCGGGCTTCCTCGCCGGTGATCCACTGGGAGGCCCCGGTGTAGGCGGCCAGCTTGCCGTCCAGGGTCATGGCGTATTTCAGCACGACGTAGGGGCGGCCGGTCTGGATATAATGGAAAAAGACATCGTTGAGGGCTTTGCACTCGGCGTCCAAGACGCCCTCAGTCACGGCGACGCCGTGGCTGCGTAAGATGTCCAGGCCCTTTCCGGCGACCAGAGGGTTGGGGTCCCCGGAGCCGACGACCACGCGGGTGATGCCTGCTTCTAAGATCGCGTCGGTGCAGGGCGGCTGACGGCCGTGGTGGCAGCAGGGCTCCAGCGTTACGTAGATGGTGGCCCCGGCGGGGTCCCCTTGGCAGTTGGCCAAGGCGGCTCGCTCGGCGTGAAGGTCGCCGCATTTGGCGTGGTACCCCTGGCCGATCACTTGGCCATCCTTTACGATGACCGCCCCCACCATGGGGTTGGGGCTGGTCCAGCCCGCGCCCTTGCGGGCCAGGTCGAGGGCCAAGGCCATATACTGTTCGTCTGTTGTTCGTGCTGTCATGGCTGCGCCACCTCCGAGAGAAAAGAAAAAACACGCGCTGGGTTTTGACCTCCAGTGCGTGTTTTGAGCGTGCTCTATAAGACCCACAGAGCAGCCTGCCCAGCTTCTATTTGCCGACAAAAAACTCTGAAATGAAAAATCATCCCAGAGCAATCCTCGACAAACAAAGGGGACAGCCTTCCCCGTGTTTCGTCACATCTTCTTCCATCCAGACTATCACTGTCGGTTTTGGAATCACACCAAATCCTGCCTTGCGGCTCGCGGACTGTACCGCCGATCGGGAATTGCACCCTGCCCTGAAGATCGCTGTTCACTTGTCTGCTAACACGTTACTCCCGCGAAGGGGGATTTGTCAAGCCTCTTGTGGTGGAAATTCATGATTTTATCGAAAACGCACAATGGTTAGGGGCGTCTAAATGGGACGGGTTAGGCGATATGACAACAGAAAGGCAGTCCGACCGCCGATCCTTTTTTCGGAGCAGGAAGAAATTGTAAGCCGTCGCTTTTTTGAAAAAGTTGCGCCCAACCCCTTTGCAAACCGGCCCAGTTATAGTAAAATAACACCAAGAGAATGTCCGTTGGCCAGCAAGGCACGGGCGAGGAAGGAGGCCCGCTCCCGCCGGGGCGGGGAGATACCAATGGAAAAACCGAGCTATCAGCGTATCTTATTGAAAATCAGTGGAGAAGGTCTGGCCGGTGAGCCGGGCCGGGGCATCGACTTTGCCTTCGTCCGGGAGGTGGGCCAGGTCATCAAGGCCTGCGTGGCCCAGGGGGTCCAGGTGGGCCTGGTCATCGGCGGCGGCAACTTCTGGCGCGGCGCCAAGGACGGGGGCGGCAACATGGAGCGTACCCGCGCCGACCAGATGGGGATGCTCGCCACCGTCATCAACAGCCTGGCCGTGCAGGACGTGCTGGAGCAGATCGGCCAGCCCGCCAGGGTACTCACGTCCATCCCCATGGGCCCTGTGGGGCAGATCACCTCCCGCGCCGCCGCTGAGGAGCATTTTGCTGCGGGCCGCGTGGTCATTTTTGCCGGGGGCACCGGCAACCCCTATTTCTCCACCGACACGGCGGCTGTGCTACGGGCCGCGGAGATCCAGGCCGACATGATCCTGCTGGCCAAAAACATCGACGGCGTGTACAGCGCCGACCCCAAGAAGGACCCCAACGCCGTCAAGTACGACTCGATCACCTACGATCAGGTCCTGGCCGACCACTTGCAGGTGATGGACCTGACGGCGACATCCCTGGCCCTGGAGCATCACATCCCCGTGATGATCTTTGCCCTGGCCGACCCCCAGAACATCCAGCGGGCTGTGATGGGCGAGAAGATCGGCACCATTGTTGAGGAGGAGAAAAAATGATCAAAGAAATGTATCAGGAGTACGAGCACAAGATGAAGAAGACCGTGGAGGTCGTCATCAGCGACTTTGGCGGCGTTCGCGCCGGCCGCGCCAACGCCTCCGTGCTGGATAAAATTTCCGTGGAGTATTACGGCACCGAGACCCCCATCAACCAGGTGGCCTCCATCTCCGCCCCCGATCCCCGCACCCTGGTCATCCAGCCCTGGGACGGCACCCTGCTCAAGGCCATTGAGAAGGCGCTGCTGATCTCCGAGCTGGGCATCAACCCCCAGAACGACGGTAAGGTCATTCGTCTGGTCTTCCCCCAGCTGACGGAGGAGCGCCGGAAGGAGCTGACCAAGCAGGTGAAGAAGTACGGCGAGGGCGGCAAGGTCGCCATCCGCAACATCCGCCGGGACGCCATGGAAAAGTTCAAGGCCATGAAGAAGAAGTCTGAGATCACCGAGGACGACCTGAAGGAGTGCGAGGAGACCATGCAGAAGATGACCGACAAGCGCTGCAAGGAGATCGACGAGCTGACCGCCAAGAAGGAAGCCGAGCTGATGGCCGTGTAAGCTGCGTTTTTGCACGCAGATGCAAGGCAGTCAGACAACGAGTAAGGATAAAAAGAAACAATAAGCTTATGGCATTTTGGAATCGAAAAAAGACGGACTCGCAGCCGGGGACAGGGGAGGGGCTGGACCTCTCCCGTCTGCCCCGGCATGTGGGCATTATCATGGACGGCAACGGCCGCTGGGCCAAAAAGCGTGGCCTGCCCCGCACGGCCGGTCACGCAGCCGGGGCGGAGAGCTTCCGCACCATTGCCTATTACTGCAAGGACCTGGGCATCCCGTACCTCACGGTCTACGCCTTCTCTACGGAGAACTGGAAGCGGCCGATGGAGGAGGTCTCCGCCATCATGGACCTCTTGCGGAACTATCTGCTGGAGGCCTTGGAGAAAATGGAACGGGACGGCTTCCGCGTCCACTTCTTCGGCGATCTGGAGGGCCTGCCCCCCAAGCTGCGGGACCTCTGCCTGCGGACCCTGGAAGAGGGCGACGCCCTGGACGGCACCCGCTTTCAGGTCAACGTCTGCTTGAACTACGGCGGCCGGGATGAGATCCTCCGGGCGGCCAAGGCCTGGGCCGCCGACGTGCAGGCGGGCCGCCAGACCCCGGAGGCGCTGACGGACGAGCTCTTCTCCCGCTACCTGGACAGCCGGGGCGTGCCGGACCCGGACCTGATCATCCGGCCCAGCGGCGAGCTTCGCCTGTCCAACTTCCTGCCGTGGCAGTCGGCCTATGCGGAGTTTTATTTTACCGATGTGCTGTGGCCCGACTTCGGTCCTGCCGTGCTGGACCAGGCGCTGATCGACTATCAGCGGCGTCAGCGCAGATTTGGAGGCGTGTAAACCGTGAAAAATCGTATCCTCGTGGCCTGTGTGGGCGTGCCCATCATTTTGGTGGTGCTGTTCGTTCTGCCGGCCCCTGTCACCCCGGCGCTCATTGCCGTGTTGTCTGCCATCGGCACCTATGAGGCCCTCCATGCCATCGGCATGAATCACCCCCGCATCTCCCTGTATACGGCCATCATCGCCCTGGCCATTCCCTTTTGGGTCTACTTTGGGGAGCCTCGGCGGATCGGCCTGCTGGTGCTTCTCATCTACCTGGTGGCGGTGTTTGCCGAGGCCTTTGCCAGCCACCTGCGGGTAAAGATCGACAAAGTAGGCGCGGGCTTTTTCTTTGCCTTCGTCATCTCCTACTGCCTCTCCTCCGTGGTGCGGGTGGGGGCCTTGGAGCTGCGGACGAGCTATATCTTCCTGCCCATCCTGCTCCCCTTCGTGGTGGATGCGGGCGCGATGATCTCCGGCATGTTTTTAGGGAAGCACCAGATGGTGCCGCATCTCTCCCCGAAGAAAACGTGGGAGGGGTCCATCGGCGGACTCATCACAGGTGTTGTCATTGCCATTGTCTATGGCATCGTCTTCCACTTCATCACAAAGGTGGAGGTCAACTATTACTTCCTGGCCGTATACGGCATTCTGGGCGGCGTCATCACCGAGGTGGGCGACCTGGCCTTTTCCTATGTCAAGCGCAACCGAAAGATCAAGGACTTCGGTCACATCTTCCCCGGTCACGGCGGCGTGCTGGACCGCTTCGACAGCGTGATCTTCTGCGCCCCGCTCATCGAGCTGCTCATCGGCTGGCTGCCTGCGTTTAAGTGAGGTTTTACCCTATGATGACAAGAACCCTGTCTGTGTTGGGGTCCACCGGCTCCATTGGTACACAGACCTTAGAGGTGGCCGCATCCTGCGGCCACCGGGTGGCGGCCCTCACCGCCCACCACAACATCGACCTGCTGGAACAGCAGGCCAGAGCGTTTCATCCCATCCTGGCAGCGGCTGCGGACCCCACCGCCGCCGCTGCTTTGGCATCCCGGCTGTCTGACACGGACATTCAGGTCCTGGGCGGGGAGGAGGGCGTCTTAGCCGCCGCGGCCCTGCCCCAGGCGGACACCGTCGTGACGGCGGTGGTGGGCATTGCGGGGCTGGCCCCGACCCTTGCCGCCATCGACGGCGGCAAGCGCATCGCCCTGGCTAATAAGGAGACGATGGTCTGCGCCGGCCCCTTGGTCACGGCGCGGGCCACGGAAAAGGGAGCGGAGATCGTCCCGGTGGATTCCGAGCACTCCGCCATTTTCCAGTGCTTGCAGGGAAGCTGCCGCCCGGAGCTCAAGCGCATCCTGCTGACCGCCTCCGGCGGGCCGTTCTTCGGAAAGACACGGGCGGAGCTGGAAGGCGTGACCCCGGCTGACGCCCTCAAGCACCCCAACTGGTCCATGGGCGCGAAAGTCACCATCGACTCGGCGACCCTGATGAACAAGGGCTTGGAGCTGTTGGAAGCGATGTCCCTCTTCGCCGTGCCCCCGGAGCAGATCACCATCCTGATCCACCGGGAGAGCATAGTCCACTCCGCCGTGGAATACTGTGACAACAGCGTGATCGCCCAGCTGGGTGCCCCGGATATGCGCCTGCCCATCCAATATGCCCTCTCCTGGCCGGACCGGGTGCCAGGCCCTGCCGATCCGCTGGATCTCTTCACCGCCGGGCATCTGACCTTTGCCCAGCCGGACCTGGAGACGTTCCGCTGCCTGGCCCTGGCCATTCGCGCGGCGAAGGAGGGGGGCACGGCCCCGGCCATTCTGAACGGAGCCAATGAGGTCGCCGTGGCCCGCTTCCTGGCGGGGGAGATTGGATTTTTGGACATCGCCCGCGTGGTGGAGCACGCCCTGGACACCGTGCCCAGAGCGCCCCTGACCCTGGAGGCCGTGTATGCGGCGGACCGGGCCGCCCGCGCGGCGGCGGAGGAAGCCTGCCGGTAAACCGAGACACGGAAAAAACGAGGTGTTGTTTTGCTCTATATCATCGTTGGCATCCTGCTCTTCGGGCTGCTCATCGCCGTCCATGAGTGGGGCCATTTCATCACCGCCAAACTCTTGGGGGTCAAGGTCAATGAGTTCGCCATCGGCATGGGTCCTGCTCTCGTCTCCTTCCAAAAAGGGGAGACGCAGTATTCCCTCCGCCTGCTCCCCGTGGGCGGCTACTGCGCCATGGAGGGCGAGGACGAGACAAACGACGATCCCCGCGCCTTTTCCAGCAAGGCCCCCTGGCGGCGGTTCATCATTTTGGCAGCGGGGTCCTTTATGAACTTCGTGGCGGGGTTTCTGCTGGTAGCACTGCTGTTTACGGCGGCGGGGAGCTATGCCGTGCCCGTCATCCGGGAGTTTGCCGAGGGCTTTTCCTGCGCTGGGGCAGACGGCCTGCAAGTGGGGGACCGGATCCTTTCTATCAATGGTCATAAAATTTCCGTCTATCAGGACGTCTCCACCCAGCTGGCTTCCGCCAGCGGGGAGACGCTGGACCTGGTGGTCGAGCGGGACGGGGAACCCGTTGTGTTAAACGACCTGCCCCTGACGCCGAAGGAGTACACGGTGGACGGCCAGACCGTGACCATGTACGGCATCTATTTTGACAAGGAACAGGCCACCGCCTCCGGCGTGCTGGTCCAGAGCTGGAAGACCTGCGGCTATTTTGCCAGGGCCGTCTGGTCGGGCCTGGCCATGCTGGTGACGGGGCAGGTGGGCCTACACGATATGTCCGGCCCCGTGGGCATCGTCTCCTACCTGGGCCAGGCGGGGAGCCAGGGCGGCAGTGTGGCCGCCGGGATGCAGAACGTGTGCTATATCATCGCCCTCATCGCCGTGAACCTGGCCATTATGAACCTCCTGCCCCTGCCTGCCCTGGATGGCGGGCGCATCTTCCTGCTGATCGTGGGGGAGGTGTGGCAGCTGCTCTCTGGGCGGAGACTGGACCCGAAGTATGAGGCATGGATCCATGGGGCGGGCTTTGCCCTGCTGCTTTTGTTGATGGTCGTGGTGACCTTCAGCGATATTTGGAAGTTGGTGACGTAAGACATGACGAAACAGATTTTAGTCGGGGGCGTGCCCGTGGGCGGGGGCGCTCCTGTGACCATCCAATCCATGACGAACACCCCCACCAGCGACGTAGAGGCGACCGTGGCCCAAATCCGCCGCCTGGCGGCGGCGGGGTGCCAGATCGTTCGAGTGGCTGTGCCGGACATGGCAGCGGCCAAGGCCGTGGGGGCCATCAAGGAACAGATCGACCTGCCCCTGGTGGTGGACATTCACTTTGACTATCGTCTGGCGCTGGAGTGCATCGAGGCCGGGGCGGATAAGGTCCGCATCAACCCCGGCAACATCGGCGGGGGAGACCGGGGGAAGGCCGTGGCCATGGCCTGCGCCCGGAAACATATCCCCATCCGCATCGGGGTCAACGGCGGGTCCCTGGAAAAGCCTCTGCTGGCGAAATACGGCGGTGTGACGCCCCAGGCTCTGGTGGATTCTGCCTTTGGGCACATCGCCCTGCTCAACCGCTATGACTTTGACGACATTTGCGTCTCGCTGAAATCCTCCTCGGTGCCCATTGCCATGCAGGCCTATCAGCTCATGCACGAGCAGTCCTACTACCCCCTGCACCTGGGCGTGACCGAGGCGGGGACCACCCACATGGGGACGCTGAAATCCGCCGCCGGCATCGGCGGCCTGCTGGCCCTGGGCATTGGAGACACCCTGCGGGTGACGCTGACGGCAGACCCGGTGGAGGAGATTTACGCCGCCCGCGATATTCTGAAAGCCATCGGCCTGCGGAAAGAGGGGCCGGACTTGGTGGCCTGCCCCACCTGTGGGCGGACGAAGATCGACCTCATCCCCCTGGCCCAGGCGGTGGAGGAGCGCCTGAAAACCGTGACAAAGCCCATTACCGTGGCCGTCATGGGCTGCCCTGTGAACGGCCCCGGCGAGGCATCCGCCGCCGACGTGGGCATTGCCGGGGGGAACGGGAAGGGCTTGCTCTTCCGCCACGGGAAGGTCATCAAGCAGGTGCCCCAGGAGGCCTTGCTGGATGAGCTGATGGCCCTCATCGAGGAACTGCCCTGACCCGATACATCTAAGAGAAAGGAACCTGATATGCCAGAAAAGAACCTGCCTTTTTTTGAGATGTTTGCCTTATATACCCCGGACGCGGCCCTGGCTGCCCAGGTGAAGGAGTGGCTCGTCACCGGTGCGGTGATGGACCGGAAGGCCCGGACCATCGAGGTCCAGCTGCTCTGCCCGGCCATGCCGGACCCGGCGCTGCTGGCCCGCCTGAGCGGAGAAGTGGCCCAGGCTTATGGCCTGGCGGGGGTCGTGTTTCAGCCTGCCTGCCCCCAGCCTGTGGAGGATGCGCCCATTCCGCCCCCGGACGACAGCGACGTGCCGCCCCCGCCTGCTGATGAAGATGTTCCGCCGGAGCCGGAGACTTTGGCGGAAGCGGCACCCGTTGCCCAAGCGCCTTCTCCCGAGCCGGAACCGTCCCCGGCCCTGAGCGAGCAGCAGCGCCTGTTTCAGCAGACCGAGGCCCTGCGCCAGAAGGCCATGAAGGAGGCCATGCAGGCCCACGCCAAGGAGCGGGGCTTTTCCTCCAAGCGCATTTACGGTACCCATAAGATCCGGAAGGTCCCCGTGCCTATGAATACGTTGGAGCTGGACATGGGCATCGTGACGGTGGAGGGTGACGTGTTCGCTGTGGAGCACCGGGAGCTGAAAAAGCGCAATGCTTGGGTCATCAGCTTTGACGTGACCGACTGCACCAGCTCCATCCGCGTGAGCAAATTCATGCCGGGGGACGAGGGGATGCCCATTGTCAACGGCGTCAAACCCGGGATGCACCTGAAAATTGCCGGGCGGCTGAATCTGAACCGCTTTGACAACGACATGGTCCTGGAACCCCTGACCATCGAGACGGCGGAAAAGCAGGTCAAGCAGGACAACGCCCCGGAGAAGCGGGTGGAGCTGCACCTGCACACCCGCATGTCCGCCATGGACGCCCTGCCCGACACCAAGGACGCGGTGAAGCGGGCCATCGCCTGGGGCCACCCGGCCATTGCCATCACGGACCACGGCGTGGCCCAGTCCTTCCCGGATGCCTGGAGCGCGGGCAAGGGAAAGTGTAAGGTCCTGCTGGGCACGGAGGCCTATTACATCAACGACGTGGACGAGCGCCTGACCGTCCGGGGCAGCCTGGACCAGGACCTGGACGAGGCCATCGTCTGCTTTGACCTGGAGACGACGGGCCTGGACAAGGAGACAGAGGTCATCACCGAGATCGGCGCGGTCGTCCTGGAACACGGGGAAGTGAAGGAGCGCTTCCAGACCTTTGTAGACCCCAAGCGCCCCCTGGCCCCTAACATCATCCAACTCACCGGCATCACCGACGAGATGCTGGTGGGGGCCCCCAGCCAGGAGGAGGCCATCCGGGCCTTTTTGGACTTCGTGGACGGGCGGCCCTTGGCGGCCCACAACGCGGAGTTTGACATCGGCTTCATCCGCAAGGGGTGCCAGACCTACGGCATCCCCTTTGAGCCGACGTATCTGGATACGCTGCCGCTGGCGCAGAATCTGCTGCCGGAGCTGACGAAGTTCAAGCTGGACATCGTCTGTCAGCATCTGCACCTGCCGGACTTCAACCACCACCGAGCTTCGGATGACGCGGCCATGGTGGGCTACATGCTGGTGCCCTTTACCCAGATGCTCCGGGACCGAGGGGTGCAGACCCTCCAGCAGGTCAACGCCGGCCTGGCGAAGACGTCCTCCCTGGGCAAGGCCAAGCGGATGCCCAAGCATCTTATCGTGCTGGCGAAGAACAAGGTCGGCCTGCGGAATCTCTATAAGCTCATCTCTCTGGCGAACCTGAATCACTTCCACCGGAACTTCCCCATCATGCCCAAGAGCGAGATCAACGAGAACCGGGAGGGCCTGATCCTCGGCTCCGCCTGCGAAGCAGGGGAGCTGTACCAGGCCATCATCCGGGGGAAGGACTGGGGGGAGCTCAAGCGCATTGCGTCCTGGTACGACTACCTGGAGATCCAGCCCCTGGCCAACAACGGCTTTATGCTCCGCCCGAACAAAAAGGGCAAGTTCATCGCTAAGAGCTGGGACCAGATCAAGGAATGGAACAAGATGGTCGTGCGCCTGGGCGAAGAGTTGGGCAAGCCCGTCTGCGCCACGGGCGATGTGCATTTCTTAGACCCGGAGGATGAGATCTACCGGCATGTCCTGCTGGACAGCAAGGGCTTTGCCGACGCCGACGTCCCCACGCCCCTCTACTTCCGCACGACAGAAGAGATGCTGGAGGAGTTCTCGTACCTGGGCAAGAAGAAAGCCTATGAGGTCGTCGTGACCAACACCAATCTGGTGGCCTCCTGGTGCGAAGAGGTGAAGCCTCTGCCGGACGGCCTCTTTGCCCCCAAGCTGGAAAACTCCGCCGAGGAACTGTACAGCCTGGTGTGGGGCAAGGCCCATGAGCTGTATGGGGAGGACCCACCACAGATCGTCAAAGATCGAATCGAATTGGAGCTGCCCGGCATCATCGAGCGGAAGTATGACGTCATCTACATGTCCGCCCAGAAGCTGGTGCAGAACTCCTTGGAGCATGGCTATCTGGTCGGCTCCCGTGGTTCTGTCGGCTCGTCCATCGTGGCGTTCCTGTCGGGCATCACGGAGGTCAACTCCTTCCCGCCCCACTACCGCTGCACGAATCCAGACTGCAAATTCACGACCTTTGACGTCACCTCCATCACCGCCCTCGACGAAGCGGACCCGAAGAAACGGGAGGACGCCATCCGGGCCAAGCGCGATGCCGCTTGCGGCGCGGACCTGCCCGACGCCGTCTGCCCCAAGTGCGGCGCGAAGTTTGAAAAGGACGGCTTCAACATTCCTTTTGAGACGTTCCTGGGCTTCGGCGGCGACAAGGTCCCGGATATCGACCTCAACTTCTCCGGAGAATACCAGGCCCAGGCCCACGCCTACTGCGTCCAGATGTTCGGCGCCAGCCACGTCTTCCGGGCCGGGACCATCGGCACCGTTGCGGAAAAGAC
>OLNE01001174.1_pt1 | contig 19849 bp, 22 predicted proteins | sample 1672431 | NCBI WGS metagenome assembly OLNE01 (sample SAMEA3136685, study PRJEB25190) | human gut metagenome | reverse complement strand
CCATAAAAAGGATCAATGTTAAGATTCCCAGAAACATATTGTGGTAATTTCCCAGAAAAAACTGACGTACAACGGATAAAATTACCAGAGCGGTAAGCACCATCTGGATCTTTGTTCTGTTCTTTTTCAAATCTGAATTAGCTTTCGTTTTCTTTTCCTCCTTTCTTTATATCGTTATCCTCACTGTCTTTATTTTAGCATAAATACATTTAAGCAGCAATGGCTTTGCGAATTTAAAATGAATAAACGCATGTGAATTTTAGTTTTCTCTAAATATATCGATTTAAACTCATAAAATATATGTATTATCATGAGCTTAAAATGAAATTATAAAAAGTTTTATTGTATTTTGACGAAATTTGTAGTAACATTAAAGTCAGAAAATTATTAATGAACAGAAAGCAGGTATTTTTACATGAGATATAATGTACTTCATTTTTTTGAACGTAAAAATATTGATATATCTAACATTCTTTATCTTACACGTCAAAATCCAGATACAAAAATCACATTTTTTGATGGGAAAGAAATCCGGACTGCAATTCCAGTGAAAGAGATTGCAATTTATCTTCCGGATGAAGAATTTGTGAATATTACAAAAGGTGTTCTTCTTCGAAAATCACAGATTGTAAATATTTCAGATGACGGATTATATACCATGACAGATGGAAGTGTATTTCAGGGACGAAAAAGGAATCTCAGTCAACATAAACAGCTTAGACAGGCATTAGGATTGTCCAAAGAAAAGGATGAAAAAGCAGAGAAAATGATTCCCCTTGAATTGTTGGAAAAATGTAGTATTCTCAATGAAATGCCGCTTGCTTTTTGTGTTATTGAACTTGTATTTGATGCAAACGGCAGAGGAGTAGATTTTGTATTTCGTTATTGTAATGAGGAAATGGCTGTTGTAGAGGGAATTCCGGTTTCAGAAATGCTGAATAATTCGTTTTATGAGGTGTTTGAAAATGGAGATAAAAAATGGCTGGTTACCTATGCCGACGTAGCTTTAAACGGTGCAAAGGTCGTTTTACATGATTACAGTCCGGAAATCGGGAAAGACCTGTCTATTTATTGCTTTCAGCCGCATCCGGGGTATTGTGCATGTATATTGATTCCGCGATGAATGGAACTGCAAAAGAAGTTCCTGTCGGAATAAACTCGAAATAAATCTCCTGTGTCACCTGAAAAGGTCCCGGCTTCCCGTAGTAGATTAATAAATCTGTCTCCCCTGCACGGTATCTCTGTGTGCCGAACAGCTCGCTTCTCTCCCTTCAAAAGTCTCAAAATAAAGTCTTTTCGGTTTTTCGATAAATTCAATCTGCTCTCTGTTTGAATATGCAGCAATCTCTGATTCCGGCAAAGTCACTATCGCATAACCTCCGAGCAGCGGCACTACCTCGATTCCCACTCCGGCAAGTCCGTTCTCCGGACCGCTGTATTTTATGATCACATCCCACCGTCTGGTCTCCGGGTCATATCCCACATTCAGATTCTCTGATTTTTCTCTTTCCCTCGGTGCAGCATCCATAGACAAATTTAACAGATTATCGACTTTCTGATCCGGCATTGCTGTCTCATTTCTGTTTCCGCATTTATTTCAGTATATGCATTTTCTTTTGGCCTTAATTATTAGATGAAGCAAAATTTTACATAGATTTTTCATTACTCTGCATTCGCATTTTACACTCCCTTTATATAATAAAGATAAATCAAAAAAACAATCACTTTTCATTAAGAAATGAGGGATTACAATGTATAAAACTTTATGGGATTATATCAGAAAACATACTATCGCATCCGTTTTTCTTCCTCTGGTAATCGGATGGACAGTTGTCGGTCTCCTTGCAGGTGCACTGATCTGTCCGTTCCTCCAGAATGCCACCACACTTGTCAGAGTAACTGTTGTTCTCTGTTCCGGTGGATATGCTGGACTGATCTTTGGATTTTTCGGCGGTATCTTCTATATCTACCGTGGTACTGTAAAAAAATCCACTCACACGGTTTCCTTTCTCCAGCCAGAACATAATTAAGAACTGACATTATAGCAGTTCTTTTTTTCTGTCTGTTAATGAAAAGAATTATTGACAACCTCCCATGCATTTGTTATAGTAGGTGCAATCTGATTTTTAAGGAAACTACGTGAGGGAGTAATTTGCACGAAAGAATGTGTGATTTGTCAACATACTGGTATTTTTATTGCTGTGAACAGTAACTATTTTGTACCTGGCAAATCTTAATGAATGAGACTCATGTATGCAGTAAGACAGTATATTCAGGACTTTTGCGTCTGTACTGTTTCACTGCATATGTGGGTCTTTTTGTGTGCTCAGATACTTTCTTACAAAAAAGAAAAAGGAGAGCTTAATAATGTTTATTGAATTGTTTCTACTGGGTATCGGTCTTGCCATGGATGCTTTTGCAGTTTCCGTCTGTAAGGGGCTCGGAATGCGCAGGCTTAACAAGAAACAGGCCCTCATCATCGGTCTTTATTTCGGTGGATTTCAGGCATTGATGCCGCTTGTCGGATGGCTTCTCGGCAGTCAGTTCCAGAAATACATCACCAGTATTGACCACTGGATCGCATTTATCCTGCTTGGCTTTATCGGCGGCAAAATGATGATCGAGGCCATCCGGGAATGGAATGAAGAAGAAACCGTCGATGTCATGGATGCACCTCTCGATCACAAAAATATGCTCGTTCTCGCTGTTGCTACCAGCATTGACGCACTTGCCGTTGGTATCACCTTCGCCTTCCTTGATACTCCGATCATAGAAGCGATCACCATCATTGGAATCACGACTATGGTTATCTCCATTATCGGAGTTGTTGTCGGAAACTTTTTCGGAAGCAGATACAAAAGCAAAGCGGAATTTATCGGTGGTCTGATTCTGGTCCTTCTTGGTCTTAAGATTCTTCTTGAACATCTCGGTATTCTTGTTTTCTGATAATTCTATCACATACAGTCCAGATTCATAGCATCGTATGAACAGGACTGTATTTTTTTATGATCATCATTGACATTTCGGAAAAAAACATTTATTATAACATATTTATTTGGTATATTTATATGGTTTTATTTGATTAAGGAGTGTGATCTCATGAATATCTTATGCTTTGGTGATTCTAATACGTGGGGATACAAGCCGGATAAAACCGGCCGATTTGATGAAAATACAAGATGGACTGCTCTTCTTCAGAAAAAGCTTGGTCATGGTGTGGGAGAACCGGATTTTGATCCTCCAAGTGTTACTGACCGGGAACATTTGAATGAAGCCGGACACGCAGCACTCGCAGATGCAGTTTACAATAAGATCATCGCACTTGGGAAAGGTCTTGCCAACGTAATCTGATTCTTTTCACCTATTCACGATAACTTCCAGACAAAAATCTCCGACTCTGGCAGCTGCCCTATGGCAGTCAGTTAAGTCGGAGATTTTTTGTAAGTATTATCTATGAATGTTTAAGTATAAAAAAGAATCAGTCCTGCTTTACGTTGAATGCTTTCATTCCCGGATATACTGCACTTGCGCCAAGTTCTTCTTCAATGCGGAGAAGCTGGTTGTATTTTGCAACACGCTCAGAACGGCTTGGTGCACCGGTCTTTATCTGGCAGGTATTCAGAGCAACTGCAAGATCTGCAATTGTTGTATCTGCTGTTTCGCCGGAACGATGTGAGGAAATTGCTGTATATCCTGCCTTGTGAGCCATCTTGATTGCTTCCAGAGTTTCCGATACAGAACCAATCTGATTCAGCTTGATCAGAATCGCATTTCCCGCGCCAAGTTCAATACCTTTGGCAAGTCTTTCTGTATTTGTTACAAACAGATCATCACCAACAAGCTGTACCTTGTCACCAAGTCTTGCAGTAAGTTTCTGCCATCCTTCCCAGTCTTCTTCATCCAGACCGTCCTCAATAGAAATGATCGGATATTTTTCGCAAAGTTTTGCCCAGTGCTCAATGAGTTCTTCTGCTGTATATTCTGTACCTGCTTTTGGAAGTTTATAGTATCCTTTGCCTTTTTCACTCTTCCACTCAGAAGACGCTGCATCCATAGCAATTCTGAAGTCTTTTCCTGGCTCATAGCCTGCTTTTTCGACAGCTTCCAGAATCGTTTCGATTGCCTCTTCATCAGACTTGAGTGCTGGTGCAAAACCACCTTCATCACCTACGGACGTTGCAAGTCCGCGCTCTTTCAAAATAGAAGCAAGTGCATGGAACACTTCCGCGCACCATCTTAAACATTCTTTAAAAGAAGGTGCTCCAACCGGCATGATCATGAATTCCTGCACATCCAGTCCGGAAGACAGTGCATGGCATCCGCCGTTTACAATATTCATCATCGGTACCGGAAGACGGTTTCCGGATACGCCACCCAAGAAACGATACAGCGGAACCTCAAGTGCTGAAGCTGCTGCTCTGCAGCAGGCAATGGATACGGCAAGGATTGCATTTGCACCAAGCTTCGATTTATCTTTTGTTCCGTCTGCTGCAATCATAGCCGCATCTACTGCATAGATATCGCTTGCATCCAAGCCTTCAATTGCATCATTGATCGTTGTATTAATGTTTTCAACAGCTTTCTGCACACCTTTTCCGAGGTAACGTGCTTTATCTCCATCTCTGAGTTCCAGTGCTTCGAACTCACCTGTGGATGCTCCACTCGGTGCAGTTCCTCTTCCTACCGTTCCATCCAGCAGATACACTTCTGCTTCTACTGTCGGATTTCCTCTAGAGTCCAGAATTTCTCTTCCTACTACTTTTTCAATCTCAAGGTACATGACTGATTCCCCTTTCTACTACTCATCAGAAGGAATCTCCGGTATCCCAGCCGGAGTCCGTCTGATTTATTCACGCGAGAGTTTTATTTATCTAACTCTGTGGTTAGTATAAACTAATTCATTCAGTCCTGCAAGATTTTTTACTCCTCTCTATTGAGAAGATAAATCATTTATGTTACTGTTCACTCCGTTCACAGTAACTTGGTCAACATCCCTTCCAACCTCAAATACGGGAATCTTTTCTCGTTTACCTGTCTTCTTTGTGTTTTGATAGAATCAGGATTACTACAAACGTGATCATCTCTGATGCCAGAAATGACAGCCAGACTCCATTCATTCCAAGAACCTTTGCAAGTATGACTGCACAGATTCCGATAGCGATCGCACCTCGAAGAAGTGAACCGATGATCGCCGGACGTGCATTTGCAGTTGCTGAAAAATATGCCACCAGCATGATATTTACTCCGGCAAACAGAAATCCAAGGAAATATAAGCGCAGCCCTGTATGTGCATATTTCAGAAGAAGCAGATTATTTTCACTGTTAAAAGCCGCAACAAATGGATCTGTAAAAGTCCATACCAGAATAACCATCGCCACTTCTACTACGATCACACTGGTCAATGCCCAGCGAAGGAGTTTTTTTACCTGATCGTGCTCACCTTTTCCAAAGCTTTCGCTGATCAGTGGCTGTGTTCCCTGTGCCATTCCATTCGTGATCGCCATTCCTACAAGCGACATATTTGCAACAACACCATAGGCTGCAACTCCGGTACTTCCGGTAAGGCCAAGAATCAGCATATTAAATATAAATGTGATCACAGCGGAGGAAATTTCACCCACAAACGCTGACACACCAAGCTGACAACAGGAAATCAGATGCCGCACAGACAGTTTTTTCCATCTGAAACTGATATTACATTTTTTGCTAAAATAATGCGTAGAGCATACCAGCATCGTGACACACGGACAAAATGCTGTTGCCAGTGCTGCACCTGAGAATCCAAGTCCTGCCGGGAAAATAAAAATATAATCGAACACAATATTAAATGCACTTCCTGCAAGTGAACCTGCCATCACAGTTGAAGTGGCATGATCATTTCGTGCAAATGCGGTAACAGAATAGTTGCACATAAAAAACGGAGCAAAAATAAGAATGATCCGCAAATATGTTTTACCGAGTTCTACAAGACCTGCATCAGCTCCGAGAAGTGCCAGAAATTTATCTGGCAGGAAAATTCCGACCAGTACAAACGGAATACTGAAGATGATTGCCCAGCTGATCGACTGTGTGAAGTAATGGTCTGCCGCTTCGCCTTTGGCTCTGCTGATTCCATATCTTGTCGCAGAACCAATCCCGATCATTGATCCAATTGCGAACATGATTCCAAAAACCGGCAGAATCAGATTAAGAACTGCCAGTCCATCTGCACCTGAACTGACCGATATAAAAAAAGTATCTGCAAGAATATAGACAGACTGTCCCATCATTGCCGCAACACTCTGCGATATATATTTTGAAAATCTTCTTAACATCATCTTTTCCTTCCCAGTTCCCAAAATGCCACAGCACTTGCCGCTGCTACATTCAATGAATCAACTCCATGTGACATCGGAATCATTACCGTATAATCACAGTCTGCGATAGTCTGTGATGCCAGTCCGTCTCCTTCAGTTCCAAGAATCACTGCAAGCTTTTCTTCTTCCAGAAGTTCTGGATCATCGATGCTGTATGAATCCTCACGAAGCGCCATCGCCACAGTTTTAAATCCCAGATCTTTCACAGTTCTCATGCCATCTTCCGGCCAGGATGCCTTTTTATCAAAATATGTCCATGGAATCTGAAATACCGTTCCCATACTCACACGAGCCGCTCTTCGATAAAGCGGATCACTGCATCCGTTTGTCAGAAGAACTGCATCCATGTGGAGCGCTGCCGCACTTCGGAAAATTGCTCCGATGTTTGTCGGGTTTACAACATTTTCCAGGATGGCAATGCGGTTTGTGTTTCTGCAGATTTCTTCTATTGTCGGCATCTGGCGGCGTCTCATTGCGCAGAGCATTCCTCGCGCCAGTGCATAACCTGTCATTTTTACAAGAACATCATATTCTGCTGTGTATACCGGAATCTCCGGATATTTGTCCAGAATATACTTCGCCTCACCTTCCAGGTCTTTGTGTTCAACCAGAAAAGAAATCGGCTCATAGCCTGCATTTAATGCACGTTCGATCACCTTTGGACTCTCTGCAATAAAAATCCCCGGATCTGGTTCATAGTATCTAAAAAGCTGCACCTCGGATGTCCGTGCATAGACGTCCAGCTCAGGTGCAGCAATATCGTTGATCTCTATTATATTTCTCACGTTATTCTCCCGTACTGCTTCTTTATGATTTTAATGTAGCTTTCGTAACTGCTCAGTACCCTCACAGTTACCAGCTTTCTTATATTACCACAAAGCCGTACCGGATTCCATCATATCATTTATTATTTTCCGCACTCCAGATCAGATGACTCTTCGCAGCCAGTTCCTCTGCCTTCTGCTGTGCTTTTTCTGGTTCATCCTCATAATTCCAGAGCTGAAATGCTTCTTTTACATTTTCGGGATCCACATAGTAAACATTTTCAATACCGGACGGAAGCATGGTTTCATCGGTAACGGCATCAGCATTTCGCTCATATGCTTCCTGAAATTGTTTGAGTGATAAGAGTTCATTTTCTGTATCTGAATCTGACGGATACTGTTTACGTGTCCACATTGTTTCTGACAACATATAAAACATATTCTTCTGATCCACAGAAAGTATAGATTTCATACGTCCTAACGGATTGACTGTGGAATATACCTTTCCATCTTTAACAGAAATATTTGCATCATCCCAGGAAATATAAGTTTCTTTATCGTAGTACCAGTAATGTCCGATTCCTCCGGCTGCCATTACAAGAACAACAGCCAGAACGACAGATGCAATACGTTTTTTACGGATCCTGCGACGTATTTTTTTGAGTGATTCTGCCTCTGTTTTATTTGTTTTTTCCGAATTACTTCGATTTCCAGCTGCACTCAGACGATTTTCTTTTATCATCTCTTCCTGCATTTTCCGGCACGATGGGCATTCTTTCAAATGTTCTTCTACAAGCTTCCTGCTATCCTCGCTGACCATATCATCTACATAAAGTGGAAGCAGATCCTCTATAATATTACAACTCATCTTCATGATTTAATTCCTCCCTGATTTTTTTACAGGCTCTGTGATAAGTAACTCGTGCCCAGCTCTCGCTTTTACCAAACAGTGAGGATATTGTGGTGAATGACAGTTCCCCAAACACACGAAGAGAAAAGACTTCTTTATATGGTTCTGAAAGCCTGTGAAGTACTTTGTGAACCTGAAAAGCAGTATCTTTATCAGAAAAATTCTGAACAAAATCTGGTGTGAGAATGTCTTCTGTCTCATTTTCTGATTCCGATACATACTTCTTATTTTTCTTCAGATAGTCATAATATGTGTTCCTGGAAATCTGGCAAAGCCACACACGCAGCTCACAATCGCCTCTGAAATCGTCGACTTTTTTCAGTGCTTTAAAGAATGTTTCCTGAGTGATTTCCTCTGCTATATGGGTATTATGCGAAAGCGAGAGCAGATAACGGTATACGTCTTCAAAATACTTTTCGTATACTTCCTGAATATTCAGCATTTGTTTCTCCTCTCTTACTCTTCTTGTCCTCCTTCACATATATGACGATATATGTATGTAAAACGTTACACTAATTTTTCAAAAAAATTTATAAATTTCTGATCCACGTACACGCAAGTTCCATCCATGACTGACATTCCGGTTGAATACAGCCCCCATCTTCATGACTGGTTTCTTCATTTGCAAGGCTGAGTCCATGAACACCTGCCGGATATAAATGCAGTTCTACAGGCACATTCTGCTTGCGCAGTGCTTCGAAAAACAGCAAGGAATTTTCGACCGGAACCGTGCAATCTGTAACTGTATGCCAGAGGAATGTCGGCGGAGTATCCTGTGTCACCTGAAATTCCAGCGACTGTACATTTCTCTTTTTCGGATCATTAACCATCTCTCCGAGCAGTGCTTCAAAAGAACCTTTGTGTGCAAACTCACCCGATGTAATAACTGGATAACTGAGAATCATACCATTTGGTTTCACCATTTCCACCTCTGTATGCAGAGATTCCGAGATAAATTTTCTCTTCCAGAATACACCAAGACTTGCCGCCAGATGACCTCCTGCGGAGAATCCCTGAAGAATAATTTTATCCGTATCTATGTGATATTCCTGTGCATGTTCTCTCAAGTATAAAACAGATTTTGCAAGCTGTAAAAGTGCCAGCGGATACCTTGCAGGAGCTACGCTGTAACGCAGGATCACTGCATGATACCCTCTTGCAAGATACTGCATGGCAATCGGTTCTGCTTCTCTGTCAGAAGTCATTTCATATCCACCTCCCGGACAGATAACTATGACCGGGCGCTTTCGATTGGGATGCATTTCCACCGAATTATCCAGAATATATGTATATAAATCAGCTGTTTCCACATATCCTTCTACTTTAATTTCTATCTTTTTACAGATCATTTCCGCTTTCTCCTGCTCCTTTTTATAACATAAGATGCTCTTTTCTACAGTCCAAACTTCTCTCTGACTTCATCAAAATCACGGATTGGCAACATCTTTTCCTTCATGGAACCAATTTGTTTGTCCATATAAACCAATGTGTACCATCTGTTGAATTTGTATCCACAATTTTTAAGTTCACCGGCATACATGTAGCCCATTTTTTCATGAAACTGAATACTGTTGTAATCCGAATATACATCTGTTGGTTTCACTATTAAAGAAATCGTCTTTACAACTCCCTGCTCTCTCAGAATTTCTTCCATTAAAGTATACAATTGCCTTCCTACACCTGCTCTTCGTATCTCACGATTTAAATATACTGTCATCTCCACGTCCCACGCAAAAGCAGCCCGCGGATGAAAGCTTCCTGCATATGAATATCCAAGAATTTTACCATCTACTTCTGCAACAAGATACGGATAATGCGACAGAATATGTCGGATCCGTCCCTGAAATTCTTCAACAGTCGGAACCTCATACTCAAAAGTAACGGCCGTATTTTTTATATAATATGCATAGATTTCAAGCAATTGTTCTGCATCTTCAACAGTTGCTGTTCGAATTTTAATGTCCATAATATTTTCTCCTGGTGATAACTTTCTCAGATACTATACGTTTATATTCTTATTATATCTTTTTACTTTATACATTCAATATTCCAACAAAAATCTGACCATCTTTTCATTTACCTGCCTGCTTTCAGGCAGTTCCGGAAAAGTCGTACTGAACGCATGAGGAAGCTTTTTTGACGATTTAACATCTTCCAGATGACAAACTGCACCTTCCAGTTTCATGGCCTTCGCATACTGTCGACTGTAATTTTGTAAAAAATCACCATATGCAGTAACCAGAAATGTTGGGGGCAGATACTGAAGAATGGCTTTGTTTTCCGGATTTATATATGGATAAAATGTACTTTTCTTCCACTGTTTCCCATAAATATAGGATGGCAGAAAAATTCCTATGCTGTCCATTTTAGTCGTATAGTACATTCCGCTTATCAAGCCCTGAGCCCGAATCTGCAGCTTTGCCGGTGTCACTCCAAAAGCGTTTGATAGTTCCTGATTCTGCAGCATTGCACTCAGATAGATGCACAGAGTTGCACCTGCACTGGTTCCCGTCAGATAAATATGTTCTGCATCACCATCATATTTTTGAAAAAAGGCTTTTGCGTTTTCCAGCCCCTTCATCAGTTCCTGAAGGATCTGACAAAAAACAGCTTCCGGTGCAAGCGGGTATTCCAGTGAAAATACCAGGAAACCTTTCTGACTCATCTCAGCACAGAACAAATGGCCCTCTTCTTTTTTTCCAAGAAGGAAGCCCCCTCCATGCAGATAAAACATAATCGGAAGTCTTCCCTTATACTCTTTTGGACGATACACGTCCATAAAGTGACAAGGTCTGCCATCTCCCATATAGTCTATATTCTGAATCAGTTCCACATCCTCTGGAAAAGGATATTCTGCCTCATGTTTTTCCAGGAAATTATCCAGAAGCTTTTTCTTTTTGGCAGTCTGCTGCGCAATCATTTTGTCAAACATTCTTCGCCCTTCTCAATATCCGATTTCTTTCAGGATACGATCAATAATCCTTGCATTTGCAAGAGAAAATTCCTTTGTAACTGCCGGTGTTTCTTCACCTGCCACACAGCGGCCAAGCTGTTCCACTTCAAGACGATAGTTCTGTGGGACAGAAATTTTCTTCGTTTCTTCCTCGCCGTCAAATGTGGTCACTGTATAACTCAGCTCGCCATCGCCATTAAATCTGAATCCACTTCCTCTGATACTGCCTTTTGTTCCCTGGATCTCAAAACGATCAATACGTCTGTCAAGATCGGTTGCAAGTATCATTCCACTGGAAAATGTTGCTTTTTTGCCATCTGCATATTCCATTACAACTGATGTCAGTGTATCGATTTTTTCTTCTGAGAAGGCTGCAGCTGCTTTGATCTTTGTTGGTTCTTCTGACAGAAGTCTTAAAATCAGACTGCTGCAATAAACCCCAAGATCATAGGTACATCCGCCAAGAGTCTCTCTTCTCATACGAATATTCTTTTTATTATAATCAGAAGTAATAAAAGCAGATTCTATATAGCGGACATCACCAATCGTACCTTTGGATATTTCTTCGCTGAGTGCGGCAATATATGGACTGTGCTGATATGCAAATGCTTCCATCAGATATACATGATTTTCTTCAGCTGCTGCAAACATTTCTTCTTCCTGTGCTTCTGTTGGTGCAAGCGGTTTCTCACACAATACATGTTTCCCGTTTTTCAGAGCCTGTATCGTCCATTCATAATGCATCGTATTTGGAAGTGGAATATACACTGCTTCAACTTCCGGATCTGCAAGCAGTTCCGCATAGCTTCCGTACGCTTTTCTGAAACCATATTTCTCTTTAAACTGTTCTGCTTTTTCTATATTTCTTCCTGCGATTGCATACATCTCACAATTATCTGCCTCAAGCATTCCTGGAATAGTACACGCCTCGGCGATAAAAGCAGTTCCCATAACACCCCATTTAATTTTTCTCATAGTTTATCCTCTCTTTCATTGATATGTATATTTTACACAATTTTTATATATTTTCAATGCTTTTTCATTGCTTTTTGCACAATCGCGTCTTATAATAAAAGCAATCAATTCGAGCGTAATCTTTATAGGAGGGAATACTATGAACGAAGAACTTTTTAACGAAGCAGCAAAATCAAATGTCCTGTCCAAAAAACTGATCGATCAGCTTCAGGAAAGCATGTCCTACAGCAGTATTTCTTTTATCAACTGGACGATTGAAGTTCTTACCCTGATAAAAAACCGTCTGAAACGAGGTGACCGGATCACAGATGAAGTATCCGGAGAAGTTTATACTCTGCATTCTTTTCAGAGATTCGTAAAAGAAAATTTCTCTTCCTACATAACCAGTCAGGTTTTCAACGAAACGATACAGCCGGAAAAAATCTATTATTCTCTGCGTCCATGCGAGGGTGGCTACAGTCTTCTGGTCGCTGATTCCGACAACAATAAGACTTATGAATGGATTTCCAGTCTGAGCAAACGTTTTTCTCTGGTAAGAATGATTGCTACCGGCATTGTCTATCTCAAAGATACCCGTACTGATACCTACCAGCCATTTATTTCTTCAAATGGTAAATACTGCCGCTATGACAAAGAAAAAGGAATCATCGTAGAAATCTGATTCTGATTTCTACAAGATTCCTGATACGATTCCTCCTCTCAGCTGGTTTTAATTACCGGCTGAGATTTTTTATATTCCTGCAATTTTTCCAATACCATATGAAACAAGAAAAACTGCAATATCAACGGCTACGATTGTAGAACCTACCGGTGTTCCTGCCAGAATAGAAATCAGAATACCCGCGGTCGCACCAAATACCGACATCACCGCTGCACTAATCGTTACGGAACGGAAAGATTTAAACAGTCTCATAGCAGAAAGTGCCGGAAAAATTACCAGTGCAGAAATCAGCAGTGACCCAACCAGGTTCATTGCCAGAACAATGATCACCGCAATTACAACTGCAATCAGAAGATTATAGGCATTTGCCCTTGTTCCGGTTGCTTTTGCAAAATTTTCATCAAATGTTACAGCAAAAATCTTGTTGTAAAAGAAAATAAAAATTGCAACTACTACAATGGAAAGTATCGCACACAGCCAGACTTCACCCTCAGTCAGTGTCAGGATTGAAGTAGAACCAAACAGGGTGCTGCATACATCTCCCGAGATATTCGGACTGGTCGAAAACAGATTCATCAGAAGATAACCAATTGCCAGTGCTCCGACAGAGATCATCGCAATCGCTGCATCTCCTTTGATTATGGTGTTCTGTCCTGCACGGAGAAGAAGAATTGCACAGATTACAGTTACCGGCAGAATAAACAACATATTATTGGTAATATTCAGTACGGATGCAATTGCCATGGCTCCAAATGCCACATGTGAAAGGCCGTCACCTATAAATGAAAATCTTTTCAGTACCAGTGTCACCCCCAGAAGCGAAGAGCATAATGCGATCAGCACACCGACGATCAGTGCATAACGCACAAATGGATACTGAAAGTACATGTGAAGTGTCTCAAACATCGTATTCATCCTCTCCTTCCTGTCCGGTAAACGCTTTTCCAAGACTGCTTTCCAGATACTGTTTTTTAGTTCCAAAGAAACAATGTTCTCCAATATGCAGGATATGTGTCGCATACTTAACTGCTGCTGCAATATCATGTGAGATCATAATGATCGTAATTCCGTCTTTTTTATTCAACTCTCTGATCAGCTGATACATTTCCGCTGTCACTCTCGGATCCAGACCCGACACCGGCTCATCCAGAAGCAAAATTTTCTGTGCTGCACAAAGAGCTCTTGCCAGAAGAACACGCTGCTGCTGTCCACCGGACAGTTCACGATAACACTGATCTGAAAGATCCTGGATCATCATCCTTTCCATTGCTTCCACTGCAACACGTTTTTCCTCTTTATTATAAAATGGCCGAAGTCCGCAGCGGCTCTGACATCCGGACAGAACAATTTCTTTCACTGATGCCGGAAAATCCCTCTGTACCAGTGTCTGCTGGGGAAGATATCCAATCTCATTTTTTTTCAGTCCATCTCCCAGTTCGATCGTACCACTGATCGGTGGCTGCAGATGAAGCAGTGTTTTCATTAAGGTTGATTTACCTGATCCGTTTTCACCCACAATACAGAGATAATCTCCTGCACTGATGGAAAAATTCAAATCTTCCTGAATTGCCCTGTTATCGTATCCCAGGGTAAGATTTTTACATGTAATCTGTGCCATTCCTGTTCCTCCTTTTATATCCATCTGGAAGTCTTTCTAATTTAATACTTCTTGCAGGACTTTCAGGTTGTCCTCCATCACAGAAAGATAAGTCACTCCATTTTTGATTTCTTCAGAAGTGATCGACTGCATGGAATTCAGTTCATGTATACTCTGCTTTTTTGTTTTTGTATTTTCAATAACGGTCTGGGCAATTCGATCATCTGATTTTTCTATCGTCAGTACGCTATTTACACCCAGTTCATCCACTTTTTCTGCAAGAAATGTAACTGTCTTGAAACTTGCTTCAGATTCTGCGGAACATCCGGAAAACGCAGCGTAATAATTCAGGCCGTAATCATCCACCAGATAACGAAAAGGAAATCGATCCGCAAATATCAGAGTATTCTGTTTTGCACTGTCTGCTGTTTTCTGATATTCTTTATCTAAAGAAGATAACTTTGCCTCGTAATTTCGGGCGTTTGCCTGGTAGGTATCCTTATTTTCCGGATCCATCTCTTCAAGAGTAGCTGCAATAGCCTCACACACTACGGAAGCGTTCCGAAGAGAAGTCCACACATGTTCATCGTACTCTTTCTCCTCTTCCTCAGCATGATCATGCTCGTGCTCACCACCCTGCATACCTTCAACTGTTTCTTCTTCCTTGATCGTGTCTCCCAGAACTTCCATCAGATTAATTGTTTTCATATCTTTATTCTGAGCAGATTTTAATGCATCCTCAATCCATGCATCTGATTCTCCCCCAACATAGATCAGGAGATCACAACTGGATACTTCCATGATATCCTTCACAGCCGGCTGAAAGCTGTGCAAATCTGTTCCGTTATCCAGAAGCATGGTAAGCTCTGCTTCTGACTCACATTCTCCTAGAACTGCTTTCGTCCATTCATATTCTGGAAAAATAGTCGTAACGATCTTCAATTTGTCATCCGTCGTCTTCGCTTCTGCCTCATGTACACCCGAAAAAGGAATACCGATACTCATTACTCCAAGCAGAATCGCCAACGCTCCTGTGATCCATTTTTTCATTCCTCTGCTCACTTTCTTCTATAAAAATCCACTTAGATTCTATTTTATCTGTCAAAGTTATTTTGCTCTGATCCGTACAGTTTCTGCTTTCCTGCACTCTTCACAGATTCCATAAAAAACAGTTCTGCACGCATTCATCTGGAATCCATGTTTCTCCATCAGATGCTGTTCCAGTTTAACCACATCCTCACAGTGAAGATGTATCAGTTTTCCACATTTCTCGCATTTGCAGTGGAAACAGGATGTCTTATGACAGTGTTCCTCTGCTCCCAGATATTCAAAGCATGCGCTGCTCGTACCATCCACATTATATTTGGCAACCAGTCCCTGTTCTACCATCTTCTCCAGATTTCGATAAACCGTCGTAGTTCCGACATTGATTCCCTGCTCTTTGAAATAAGAACAGACATCCGCAACTGTCACATGTGTCCCCTCTACTGTCTGCAGATATGTCAGGATCTGTTTCATCTGTTTTGTCTGATAAGGTGCTTTTATTCCCATAATTAATCCCTTCTTTACACAATACGATACCTGCGGATTGTCCTGTACTATGTACTCTCACAATCCCGATATAAAATGAAAACCGTTTTCATATTATAGCACATTCTAAAGAAGTGTCAATATGAAAACGGTTTTCAAATTTGATATTATTTATCGATTAGTTACTGTAAACAATAGCATCGATTATTCTGTTACTTTCATTTCTCTTACAATCTTACGAAGCTTCAGAACCATAGATGGTGCTACGGAAAGTTCATCTACTCCCATACGTACAAACTGCTCTGTAAGCGTCGGATCTGCTCCAAGTTCTCCACAGATTCCGGCCCATTTGCCGCACTTGTGCGCATTATCCACAACCATCTGGATCATTCTGAGGATTGCTTCATGATGCGGATTATAAAATGGATCCAGTTTTTCATTCTGACGGTCAATTGCCAGTGTATACTGCGTCAGGTCGTTCGTTCCGATACTGAAGAAATCAACCATCTCTGCAAGTCTGTCACTGATGATCGCTGCTGCAGGAGTCTCAATCATAATTCCCTGTTCCGGAATCTTGTACTGGATTTCCTGCTCTTTGAGTTCAGTCTCAACTTCAGCTACAACATCATAGATTTTCTTTACTTCTTCTGTAGAAGTAATCATTGGATACATAATGGAAAGATTTCCATAAACAGCAGCACGGAAGAGTGCACGGAGCTGTGTTTTGAAGATATCCTTCTGTGTCAGGCAGATACGAATCGCACGATATCCCAGTGCCGGATTGTCTTCATTCCCAAGATTAAAGTAATCTACCTGCTTATCTGCGCCGATATCCAGCGTACGAATAATAACTTTTTTGCCTGCCATCATCTGTACAGCCTGTTTGTAAGCCTGGAACTGCTCTTCCTCTGTCGGGAAATCATTTCTTCCAAGATAAAGGAATTCACTTCTGAAAAGTCCGATTCCTCCGGCATCATTTTCAAGAACGTATCCGATATCTCCAACACTTCCGATATTTGCATAAATATTGATCTTCTGACCATCCAGCGTCACATTTTCTTTGCCCTTTAATTCCTGAAGAAGTCTGAGCTTCTCTGCTTCTTCAGTCATCTTTTTCGCTGTTTCTGCCTTGATTTCTTCATCCGGATCAAAGGTAACCGTTCCGGCGAATCCATCAACAACTGCTGTCATGCCTGTTTTCAGTTCTTCCAGATCCATTGATACACCAATTAATGCCGGAATATTCATCATACGGGCAAGAATTGCAGTATGAGAATTTGTAGAGCCATGGACTGTTACAAATGCCAGGATCTTATCCTTATCCATCTGTACAGTTTCACTTGGGCTTAAATCGTCTGCAACGATTACGGATGGCTCGATAGAACTTAAATCCACATCACCCTGACCACTGAGATTACGAACGAGACGTTCAGAAATATCTTTGATATCTGCTGAACGCGCCTTCATATAATCATCATCCATGGATGCAAACATCTGTGCAAAATTATCTCCTGTAGTTGCTACTGCATATTCTGCATTGACCTGCTCTGTACGGATAGTATTCTGGATTGCCTCCATATAATCCTCATCCTCAAGCATCATCTGATGTACTTCGAAGATCGCCGCACTTGCCTCACCAACTTCTTTAAGTGCTTTGTCATATAATTTCTGAAGCTGCTCCTGAGAAGCACTTACTGCCTCATCCACACGCTTTACTTCTGCTTCCGGATCTTCAATTCTGGTTCTTTTTACCTGATAATCGTTTTTCTTGAGAACCACGATCGGTCCCATCGCTATTCCTTTATAAACAGATTTTCCCTGAAAACACTGCATACTTACATCCTCCTGCATTTCTGTTGTGTTACACCCTGAAATTGCTGTCGACTTCATTTACAGCAATTTCATTTTCAATCTGAATTAAAGATTTGCTTCGAAAAATGCTTTTAATTCTGCGATTGCTGTATCTTCATCAGCACCATCAGCAGCTACAGTAACAGTATCACCCTTTTTTACGCCGAGAGACATTAGCATCATAAGCTGGGAAAGTTTCTTTGTTTTACCATCCTTTGTGATTGTACATTCGGATTCAAATTTTTTGGCCTCTTTTGCAAGAAGACCTGCCGGTCTAGCGTGGATTCCAAGTTCGTCGTTGATTGTGTACTCAAATGATTTCATAGTTTTGTTCTCCTTTTAAATTGTATTTTATTTATTTTATATTTATAATTAACTATCCGTATCCAGAAGACGTTCCAGATGCATTGCAAGATATCCGATTTCAATGTCCGGAATCGGAAGCTTCAGACTTTTTTCCATCTGACGACAGATTCTCTCTGCTGCCATAAACGGTTCCGGAAATTTCACAGACATATAATCATTCAGATTCATCTTAAGCTTTTCGCCATGGATTGCACGGGCAACCATATAGCGCACATGATTCATCAGCCTGTTATAACCCAATGACATAACGTCAATTGAATTGCCCGTTTCTTTTTCTACAAGAGAAATGCACTCCCTGACTGTCCTGGCAATTTCCATTGCCTGTGATACATTTTCATCCACAATAGCCGCATGTACGTGCAGAGCAATATAACCGATTTCGTGTTCATCGATCTCAATCTGCATTTTCTCTTTCAGAAGTATCTGAATGCAGCTGGCCACCTTATATTCTTTATAAAACATAACCCGGATATCATCTGTCAGAGGATTACTGATCTGCTCTCCATTCTGAACACGTCGGACAGCAAAGTCCAGATGATCTGCCATGGTAAAAAGAATGCTGCGGTCTACCTTTCCGAATTCCTTCTCTGCCTGATTCAGCACTTCATTTGCCAGTTCCAGACAAAGCGGTGAAACCGCCTTGAGGATATCTTTTACATCCCCTCGTTCTGTCATTTCCTTCAGTGAATACACCGTGGCTTCCGCCATAGCTGGAACCGTCTGTCCCACTTTTTTGCCAAAAGCCACTCCTTTTCCCATGACCAGACATTCCTGGTTATTTCCATCCTGAATTCCTATAAAGGAATTATGATTCAAAATCTTTGCTATCCTGTATGACATCCTTTTCTTCCCCATCCAGGTATTTTTCTACTGAAGCACCTCTATTTCAAAAAGTGGTTCTCCTGCCTTAACCCGGCCTTCTTTTAACAGATGGATTCTCTGGTTCTCTTCCAGTTCTGTACAAAGAACCGGTGATACGATAGAAGGTGCGTTTTTGCTCAGATATTCCAGATCCAGTTTCAGCATCGGATCTCCCTTCTTCACTTCCTGACCACTTTCTACCAGTGCCTCAAATCCCTCACCATTCAATTTTACAGTATCAATTCCTACATGAATCAGAAGACTGATGCCTGATTCTGTTATAAATCCGATGGCATGCTTTGTATCAAAAACAAACGCTACTTCTCCATTTTCAGGAGCACGTACATAAGGATCTTCCGGTGTAACAACTACACCATCCCCCATCATTCTTTCAGCAAAAGCCTCATCCGGTGCTGTTGAAAGATCTGCAGCATTACCGGTAATAGGACTTGAAATCACAATACGCTCTACAACCTTCTGTCCGGTCTCTTCTTTTTGTTCATTTACTTCCTGACTTTCAGAAACCTCTACCGGTGCTTCCAAAGTATCCGGTGCTGTTTCCAGATAATCCTCAAGATTTGATTTGATAACCGTAACATTTGGTCCGTAAATAACCTGTACACCTTGTCCTTTGTGCACGACACCAGATGCACCTGTTGCCTTTAACACACCATCATTTACCAGAGCTGCGTCATGGACTGTACAGCGAAGACGCGTTGCACAGCAATCTACATCACTGATATTTTTCTTACCGCCAAGACCTCGTGTAATCGCCTCACTGACAGCATCAGAAGAGCCACTGGATTCTCCGGCAATCTGAGCTTCTTTGCGGGCATTTACATCTGCCTTTGTATAAAGCTTTGTTTCCACATCATCATCTTCACGACCAGGAGTTTTAAAATCAAACTTTCTGATCATGAATTTAAAAATGAAATAATATAAAAGGAAATATATAATACCAACCGGGATCACTCTCATCCAGCTTGTCTTTGCATTTCCCTGAAGGATACCAAACAGGAAGAAAT
>OLNE01001171.1_pt1 | contig 19858 bp, 15 predicted proteins | sample 1672431 | NCBI WGS metagenome assembly OLNE01 (sample SAMEA3136685, study PRJEB25190) | human gut metagenome | reverse complement strand
CCGACCCCACGCTTAGGAGGCGTGTGCTCTATCCAGCTGAGCTACTGAGACATTTTTAAGATTTATGCAATTTTCACTGCTCGAAGGAATCGAACAATCTGCCGCTTAGGAGGCGAACGCTCTATCCTGCTGAGCTACGGAGAGATACCGATATATAGTATCTCACACGGCGGGATAATTGTCAATCATTTTTGAATGCAAATGCGCCGAAAATCAGTTTAATTTGTAATGACACGGGCTGAAGAAAGGTCGAAACGGAGTGAGATTTAGCGGCGATATATGCAGGTATAACGCAGAGTCCTGAAAAAGGCAATCAAAAAGTGATATATAATGCGGTTGGGCGTGAACGCGTATAAAGCAATCGCCGCTGACTCTTAGAGCGATACCGCCCAAAAAGAATGCTAGCGTATCTTCCTATATAATAATCTCCTAAACCATCCGAACTAAGTATCACTCGCGGAAGCAAGACAAAATCGATTTTTCTTTGGTTCTTTCGCTTTTCTAAAAAGAAAGAACGCGTCCCCCATCAATACCCCTCGACAAAATGCCGCGAAACTATTACAATAGGAAGTAGTAGCTAATACGGTAATGCGAGGGATGGTGCGGCATGAAGATAGTGCTGAAGAACCTGACGAAGAAGTTTCCGGGGCCGATTAGGCGGGCGCGCGAGGAAGTTGTGGCCGTTAATGATTTTGATTTTGAGATACCTGATGGACAGCTGGTTAGTTTGCTGGGGCCGTCCGGGTGTGGTAAGAGTACCGCGCTTAATTTGATTTGCGGACTTATTAAGCCTACAAGCGGTAAGATATTTTTTGGCGATGCGGATGTTACCGACCTGCCGCCTGAAAATCGCGGCGTGGGTATGGTGTTTCAGAACTATGCGCTGTATCCGCACCTGACCGTGCTGCAAAATATTATTTTCCCGCTGCAAAATTTGAAGGGGAAGGATAAACTGTCTAAACAGGAAATGATCAGGCGTGCAAATGAAGTCGCCGGGTTCGTGCAGATAGATAAACTAATGAATAGAAAGCCGCGCGAATTGTCCGGCGGCCAGCAGCAGCGCGTCGCCATCGCACGCGCATTGGTTAAAACGCCGCGCGTGCTGCTGCTCGATGAACCGCTGTCTAACCTCGACGCAAGACTCAGACTCCAGACGCGCGAGGAAATTCGCCGTATACAGCGCGAAACCAAAATCACTACCGTGTTCGTAACCCATGACCAGGACGAGGCCATGAGTATATCCGATACAATCATCGTAATGCGCGAAGGCGTGGTGCAGCAGATAGGTAAGCCCCAGCAGGTCTACGATAACCCCGTGAACCTGTTCGTCGCCAAGTTCCTCGGCACACCGCCGATTAACGTGTTCGACGGCGAGATACGCGCAGGTAAGCTGATGGTGGGCGGCGACGTGGTTATGAATATTAAGGAGTGCGAGGACTGTGACGTGTACGTGGGCGTGCGCCCCGAAGGGTTTACGCCCGATAAAAACGGCGCGCTTAAATGTAAGTTCAAGAGCGTCGAGGTAATGGGCCGCGATGTCAGCGTGCTGTTCACGCACGACGGACTGCAAGCGCCCACCGCGCGCGCAATCGTGGGCGCGGAACACGCCGAGGGTCTGGGCGGCGATGAGGTAAGATTCTCGCTTAAACCGGGCAAGGTCTTTATATTCGACCGCGCAACCGAAAAGCGCATCGAATTCAGAGCCGAATAAGGCCGGAAGGTGAATGGTATGGATAATAAAAGCTGGAAGGGCTGGCTGTACCTGCTGCCCGCGATGCTGTTTCTGGGCTTCTTTATGGTGTACCCGCTGATCGACGTGTTCGTGTATTCGTTCGAGGAGGGGTATAACTCTGCCTCGCAGACATATTTCGGCGTGGGTCTGTATAACTACCGCTATGTGCTGCAAGACCCTTACTTCCTGCAAGCACTTAAAAATACGTTCATACTCGTAGCGATAACCGTGCCGCTGTCTACCGGGTTCGCATTGCTCATATCAGTGGCGCTCTCATCAATTAAGCGACTGCGCAACCTGTTCCAGACGGTGTACTTCCTGCCGTATGTAACAAACACGCTGGCAGTGGGTCTGGTGTTCATGATACTGTTCAAAAAGACCGCGTATACCGACGGCATGGTCAATATGCTGATTAACTGGTTCGGCGGCGAGTCGGTTGACTTTATCGAAGGGCCGTACTGGGCCAAGATGTTCGTGATGTGCTTCTATACGATATGGGTCGTGCTGCCGTTTAAGATACTGATACTGACCAGCGCGCTCGCATCGGTTAACCCCGAATACTATAAGGCCGCGCGCGTGGATGGCACGTCGTCGCGCAGGATATTCTGGAAGATCACGCTGCCCATGATAATGCCGATGGTGTCCTACCTGATAATCACGGGCTTTATTGGCGCGTTTAAGGCATACAGCGACGCGGTAGCACTTTTCGGCACCAACCTGAACGCCGCCGAGATGAATACGATAGTCGGCTATGTGTACGATATGCTGTACGGCGACAGCGGCGGATACCCGTCGTATGCGTCGGCCGCGGCGATAATACTGTTCATGATAGTCATGACGATAACGTGCTTTAACCTGATGGCCACTAAAAAACAGGTGCATTACTGAAGAAGGTGTTTGTATGGCAAAGCAGGCCGACTTTACGCATATAGAGCGCGCCGCGCGCACACGCCGCATTGCGGGCAAGGTGGTGGTATACGCGCTGCTGACCGCATGGGCGCTGATGGTGCTGTTTCCGTTCTACTGGATGATACTGTCCTCGCTGAAAAGCTACAGCGCGTATAACGCGGAATACATACCCAAGTTCTACACGCTGTCTCCCACGCTGGAAAACTATGTTGAGGCATTCACCGCCGTGCCGCTGGGCAGGTATTTCGCAAACACGCTTATTTTTACCGTGGCCACGACTGCGCTTATGCTGATAGTCGTGACGCTGGCGGCGTTCGCGTTCGCGCGGCTTAACTTCCGGGGCAGGAATATCGCGTTCGCGGCGTTTTTGTCGCTGATGATGATTCCTAACGAACTGGTTATTATAACCAACTTCGTCACGATTACCAACCTCAACCTTAGAAATACATTCACCGGCCTTATACTGCCCTCGGTCACGTCGGTGTTCTATATCTACCTGCTCAAGGAAAACTTCGAGCAGGTGCCCGATCAGCTCTACTACGCCGCCAAGGTGGACGGCACCGGCGACATGAAGTACCTGTTCAAGGTGCTGGTGCCCATATGCCGCCCGACGCTGGTCACAATCACGATACTTAAAGTGATCGAGTGCTGGAACTCCTACGTATGGCCGCGACTGATTACCGACGATGCGAATTACTACCTCGTATCAAACGGCATACAGGAAATCCGCGAAAACGGATTTGGCCGCGAAAACGTGCCCGCGATGATGGCCGCAGTCGTGGTAATATCGGTACCGCTGATAGTGCTGTTTCTGATATTCAGAAAGAAGGTCATGGAGGGCGTGTCCAGGGGAGGTACAAAGGGATGAGAAGCAGGCTTGGACGCGCAGTATCGATGTGCCTGGCGCTGATTATGATGATGGCGCTGCTGACCGGCTGTCATGGCTCAAAAGAGTCCAGCGAGTTCCAGACGCCCGAGGCGTTTGACGAATCGTGCGACTACGAGATAACCTTCTGGGCCAAGAACGACACCAACAAGGCGCAGACCCAGATTTACGAGCAGGCCATAAATGATTTTCAGGCGCTCTATCCTAATATACATGTGACGATACGTCTGTACACTGACTATGGCCGCATATATAACGACGTAATCACCAATATATCGACTGGCACTACGCCAAACGTATGCATAACCTACCCCGACCACATAGCCACCTACATGACCGGCCAGAACGTCGTCGTGCCGCTGGACGGCCTGATGAGCGACGCGAAGTACGGCATGGGCGGCAGTGAGGTAAAGTTCGACGCGCCCACTCAGGACGAGGTGATACCGCAGTTCTTAAAGGAATGCGAAATTGCGGGCGCGCATTACGCCCTGCCGTTCATGCGCTCCACCGAGGTATGCTATATCAATAAGGATTACGTCGAACAGCTGGGATATGAACTGCCCGATGTGCTTACTTGGGACTTCATATGGGAGGTATCCGACGCGGCCGCAAAGAAAAACGACGACGGCACATATGCCCTCAATGGCCAGAACGTCATGATTCCCTTCATATATAAGTCCACCGACAATATGATGATTCAGATGCTCCGTCAGCGCGGCGCGGGCTATTCCAACGATGACGGCGAGATACTGATATTTAACGACACCACGCGCGAACTGCTCTATACCATCGCCGACCACGTAAAGACCGGCGCGTTCTCTACCTTCAAAATATCCAGCTACCCCGCCAACTACCTTAACGCGGGTCAGTGCGTGTTCGCGATCGACTCCACCGCGGGTTCAACGTGGATGGGCATGAACGCGCCGCTGTCCGATATAAGCGAGGACAAGCTGGTCGAGTTCGAAACCGTGGTGCGCATGATACCGCAGTTCGACCCGGACAACCCGCAGATGATCTCGCAGGGCCCGTCGGTGTGCATATTCAATAAGCCCGATTCTCAGGAGGTACTCGCGTCGTGGCTGTTCGTGCAATACCTGCTGAGCAACGACGTGCAGATCGCCTATTCCGAGACTGAGGGCTATGTGCCCGTCACGTCCAAGGCACAGTCCGCGCCAGAATATCAGGACTACATAGCGCGCGGGGGCGAGGACGATAACGAGCATTACAAGGTCAAGATCGAGGCCGCGCAAATGCTGCTGAACCACGCGGCAGATACCTTCATCACGCCCGTGTTCAACGGCTCAACCTCCTTGCGCGACGCGGCGGGGCAGATGATCGAGAACGTCACCAAGTCCATACGCCGCAAGGAAGAGATAAACGACGCGTATATGGATAAGCTGTTCGACGACGTGAAGGCGCTGTACCGGCTGGATCAGGGCGCGGCGAATACGTCGGGCCAGCAGGAATTGGGGCCGCTGCCGGGCGCGTCGGTGGCGCTGCTGTGCGCGCTGGCAGCCGCATGGCTGCTGATGGGCGCATGGGCGATAGCACGTGCAGTAAAACACAAAAGAACCAATGAATAGTAAACAGAAATATAATTGAAAAAATACTTTTTAGGAGTATAATGTGTATGTCCGCAAGGACGACGATTTGAACAGGGGAGGAACTGTTTTATGAAAAAGTTTCTTGGTATCATACTGGCCGTTGCCATGATGATGGCCATGCCCGCCTGCGTGCTGGCGGACAGCGCCGATGCGGCGACCGAACCCGCGGCTACCTCTGAACCCAAGTCCGAAGGCGTCATGACCTACGACGAGTACGTCGCCGCCGATCTGGACAGCCAGGTTGTTGTCGAGACCTATGTACAGGCCAAGCAGTCCTGGTGGGAGGACAAGGCTACCTTCTACACTCAGGATATGGACGGCGCTTACTTCGTCTACAATATGCCCTGCACTCAGGAAGAGTACGACGCTCTGGTTCCCGGCACCAAGATCAAGGTAACGGGCTACAAGGCCGAGTGGTCGGGCGAGGTTGAAATCATCGACGCTACCTATGAGATAGAAGAGGGCGAGTACATTGCTCCCGCGACCGATGTGACCGAGCTGCTGGGCACCGACGAGCTGATTAACTATCAGAACCGTTTCGTAAGCTTCAAGGGCATGACCGTTGAGGCCGCCGATGACAACGGCGCAGCGTTCCTGTACAACTGGGACGGCTCCGGCACTCAGGGCGACGACCTGTACTTCAATGTTTCGCTGAACGGCACCACCTACACCTTCACTGTCGAGAGCTACCTGTGCGGCAGCGACACCGACGTGTATAAGGCTGTTGAGGCGCTGAAGGTGGGCGACAAGGTGGATATGGAAGGCTTCCTGTACTGGTACGAGGGCGTCAATCCCCACATTATCGTCGTTACTCCCGCCGCTGAATAATATAGAGTAATTGAAACCGCCGCAGTCGATTGGCTGCGGCGGTTTTGCTTTTTTGGATTAAACGGCAATCGCGCAGAGATAATCGCCCTGCGCACGCTTGACATCGCGCTTTAACGGTGTTATCCTGACGGCATTGGATTTAATCAGGTGCGGAGGAAGATATATGAACGATAATGTAAAAGACACGGCGCGCAGCATCATGAACGATCTGGGCGCGGCTGACAACGCCCAAAACCGCGACTGCGCCGCATATGCGGCCGACCGCCTGACCGGCAGGGTATGCCCAAGGGACCGCGACGACCTTAAACTCGCGATAGAAAACATGACCGGCGGCGCAAACACCGTGCTGTACGACAACGCGGGCCGCCCGTCGATAATGTGCGCGATACCCACGATGACCATGGACGATCTGTACGGCAACGGCGATCCGTCGGTGCACCCGGCGTGGGTCGTGGACGGCGATGTGAAGAAGGTCATATACATATCCAAGTACATGAACGTGATCGAGGACGGGCGCGCGTACTCGCTGCCCATGCGCAGCGCGGCCACGTACAATACGTTCGAGGACTGCGTGAACGCCTGCCTGCGCAAGGGCAAGGGCTGGCACCTGTTCACCAACGCCGAGTGGATGGCCGTGGCGCAGTGGTCCAAGCGCAACGGCACGCGCCCGCACGGCAACACGGGCGACGGTTGCTATCACCGTGCGACGTATGAGCGCGGGCTGCCCGCAACGATGTTCTGCCGCCGCGCGCATCTGGTCAAGACTGGCTCCGGCCCGGTTACGTGGAACCATAACCACAACGCGTCCGGTATAGCCGATCTGGTCGGGCTTATGTTCGAGTGGGTAGGCGGTCTGCGCCTGATGAACGGCGTGTTCCAGATAATCCCGCACAACGACGCGGCACTGTACGACGAAAACCTGCTCAAGATAGACAGCCGCCGCTGGCGCGCGGTGACTACCGACGGGTATCTGGCGGCGCACGGCGAGCTGAATACGCTAAAGGTAGACGGCACGGTTCCGGGCGATGCGCTGGAGGAGGATCACCTGCTGGGCAGGCCGGTGGTATCGACTGAGCTTAATAACCGCAGCTATCTTGGCCCGCACACCGACGGCAATCAGGGCTATCTGGACTGCCAGTTCTGCGATCTGAAGGCCGCAGACGGCGTGGAGATACCCGAACTGGCCAAGATACTGGGCTTCTTCCCGGACGAGACGTGCACGCCCGAGGACGGTATATTCGTGGCGCGCAACTACGGCGAGCGCATCGCGGTGCGCGGCGGCAAGGCCGGCAGTCTGGACAGGGCGGGTCTGAATGCGCTGCACTTCTACAATCCGCGCACTTACGACGGCAGCGCTACGATCGGCTTCAGGAGCGCTTACGTGGATATTGATATGTAAGGCAGGAGAGAAGGGATGAATTGCTGCCTTTAAACTTGAAGTGCCTTAAAAGTTCTCCGATCCGCAATGTCGGTAAGCGAGATGATTTTAAATTCGCCGTATAAAACATGACTGGACGCGTTAACGCTGTGCTGTATGACAAATGTGTACCGTCTTGCAGATAATGTACGCGCTGCAAATGATGGCCAGCAGAGTGTGCCTCAAAAATCCCTTAGTCCGCAATTTCGGGCGGCGCTCCGCCATTTTATTGTCATGAACCCTCGGCTCAGCATTGTTGAGCCTTCGGTTTTCTCCCTTGAACTGACGAAGAATCTACTCGAACTTGCGGATTTCATTTTTTGATGCATATTCTGGTGCCGAAAAGAGCTTTTTCGAAATCAGCGAATGAAGGGAGAGTTCAAACATGTACGAAATCAATGTGCGAAACGACTATCCGATTCTGCATTTTGCTGCGGACGAACTAAAGAAATACCTGCGCATGATGTTGCCGGAGGGCGGCGACATTCCAATTGGACGCGGAGAAGGCGGCTTTCGTATTGGACTTTTAAGCGAACAGAGCGATGATGACACGGTTGTTATCGATACAAGCGAAACCGGCGGCGAGATTTTGGGTTCGAACCCGGGAGCAGTGCTGATCGCCGTGTATCGCTATCTGCGGCTGTGCGGCTGCCGCTGGTTATTCCCGGGCGAGGACGGCGAGTGGATTCCCGTGCTGGACGCGCTGCCGCCGGTTGCGTATCGCCACACGGCGGATCATCGCTATCGCGGGCAGTGCAACGAGGGCGCGGAAAGCCAGCACGCCATGCTGGAAACCATTGATTTTTCGCCGAAGCTGGCCATGAACAGCTACATGTTGGAATTTGATGTTCCGTTCTATTATTACGACACCTATTATTCCCATACTATGAATTCCCGCATCGCGCCGGAGCCGGTTTCAATGCGTACGGTGAAGCAGTGGAAGCGGCAGTGCGAAACCGAAATCGCCCGCCGTGGACTGCGTTTTCACGATATGGGGCACGGTTGGACCGCCGAACCGCTGGGACTGGACAGTCGTCAGGGGTGGCGTGCGGCCGAGAGTGCGGAACTTCCCGAGGAGCTTCGCCCTTTTGTGGCGGAAATCAATGGGCGGCGCGAACTGTATGGGGGCGTGGCGCTGAACACGAATATCTGTTTTTCCAACGCTCAGGGACGGCATAAGATCGCCGAATACGTGGCCGATTACGCGCAGAATCATCAGAACGTGGACTTTCTGCACATATGGCTGGCCGACGCGCATTGCAATCACTGCGAATGCGAATTCTGCCGACAGAAGCGCGTGTCGGACTGGTATGTGATTCTTCTAAACGAAATCGACGAGGCGCTGACTGCGCGTAAGCTTCCGACACGGATCGTGTTCATCGAATACTACGATACGAACTGGGCACCGCTGACGGAGCGGCTGAAGAACCCCAAACGCTTTACGCTTCTGTTTGCGCCGCTTGGCCACAGCTATTTGGAAGGCTACGATGTGCAGGCCGACACATCGGCGATGTAGCTTTACGAGCTGAACCGAATAACGCCGCCGCGAGCGCTGAAAGCGTGTTTCGCGCATTTGGATGAGTGGAAGAAGTGCTTTCCAGGTGACGCGTTTGCATATGAATACCACTTCTGGCGCAGCCAGTACTGCGACTTCAGCGGGCTTTCGCACGCGCGCGTGATCTACAACGACATTCGCCATCTGAAAATGCACGGACTGAGCGGCATTATCGAGGATGGCTCTCAGCGCAGCTTCTTCCCAACGGGCTTTTGCTACTATGTATACGGCGAGACGCTGTTCGACGCGTCTGTTTCCTTCGATTCGCTTGTGGAGGATTATTTCAGCCACGCCTTTGGGACGGACTGGAAGCAGGTTATCCAATATCTAGAGGGCGTTGGCGCACGTATGCCCGTGGAATATTTCAGCGGAAAAATGAGTGCCGATCCGGCGCGTGGTTCTATGTACAATCCAGCCGTGGCGAAAACGCTGCGCACTGTGCCGGAATGGGTGGATGCGTTCCGCCCTGTGATTCAGGCGCACCTTGGGCAGGAAATGCGCGCGATGGACGTGTCATGGCGGCTGTTGCTTGAGCACGCCGACCTCGTCTCCGGATTCGCGTTTGCCGCTGCGAAAGCTGCCGACGGCGAGAATGCGTCGATGGAATTCAATGCACTGCGCGACGAGTTTTCCGGCCGCGAGGTCTATATTGAGCGGTACTACGATCATTTCCTCTTCTGGATTTCATGGGAGGAAATTTTCAAAATTGCTCCCGATCAGAAGCCGACCGAAAGCCCGGCATAAATAATGAATCGGCTATAAATCCGCTGACGCTGAAGATAGCTATACTAAGCATGAAAAGCAATCGACGCGTCTGCAAGGCTTACAGGCAAAGAAAAAGGCCGCGCAGGCGGTTTTGCCGCTTGCACGACCTTTGTAAGGTCAAGGATTACTTATGAACGATGTCCTTCAGTATAACCTTGCCGTTAGCGCCGATGACCACGTTGTCCAGCTTGTCGTCGCTGTAAAGCGCAACGGCGTTGCCATGGTACAGCGGGATGGTGCCGGCGTCGTCCAACAGCGTCTGCTCAGCCTCGTGCAGGAGGTTGATGCGCGCAGCCTGATCGACGGTCTCGAGAGACTTGGCATAGGCGGCGTCGAAAGCTTCGGAGCTGTAACGGCCCGCGTTGATGAAGTTGCCGGTTACAAAGATGGACAGCATGTTGCTGGCGTCCATGTAGTCAGCGCCCCAGCCCTGAGGAGTGATGTCGAACTTGCCCGCGTCGCGCAGTTCGGTCATAGCGGCCTTCTCCATCGGCTCGAGCTGTACGGTGATGCCCAGGTTCTCTTCCCAGGTCGCCTGCAGGTACTCGAAGATGGTGGTGAAGTCAGCGCTGTTGTTGGAGTAGGAGCAGGTGATTACCGGGAAGCCTTCGCCACTTGCATAGCCGGCTTCGGCCATCAGCTGCTGAGCCTGCTCAACATCGGTGGTGATCAGGTCGCCGCCTTCGGTGCGGAAGTCTTCTTCATTGGTGCTGCCCGGGAAGCCGTGGCCAACATAAGCCGTAGCGGGGGTCTTGGTGCCCAGCAGCAGTACGTTGCACAGGAAGTCGCGGTCTATGCACAGCGACAGAGCCTTGCGCACGCGCGCGTCAGCCAGCGGGTTGGTATCCGGGTTCTGGGTGTTGATCAGCAGGAAGTTGGTGGACAGAGCGGAGGAGGAGTGGTACAGACCTGCCGCCTGCAGACGCTCAGTCTCCTCGGACGGATAGGAGGTGATCAGATCAACATCGCCGGTCTCCAGCATGGACAGCGTGGTGTTGGTGTCGTCGATCAGCTTTACTACCAGCTTGTCCAGCGCAACGCTGTCCTTGCCATAGTAGGTCTGGTTCTTCTCCAGTACGATCTCCTGATCCTCGTCGCAGGCTACCATGTTCATGTAGCCGTTGGTGATGGACTTGGATACGTCCCATGCCCAGTTGCCCGTGCCGTCCTCCTCAACGCAGTCGGAGCGCAGCGGGTAGAAGGTGGAGTAGGTCAGGATGGTGTCGAAGTAGGTGCAGGGCTGCTCCAGAGTAATCTCCAGAGTGTAATCGTCCACAGCCTTAACGCCCAGCTCGCTTACTTCCATGGTGCCGTCCGAAATGGCGGTGCCGTTCTTGAGGAACTGGCCATAGTCGCGCATATAGGTGGTCGCGATGGCCGGGTCTACCAGACGCTGCATGGAGTATACGTAGTCGGCCGCGGTGACGGGCTTGCCGTCGTTCCATACGGCGTCCTGACGCAGGTGGAAGGTCCATACGGTCGCGTCGTCGTTTACATCAACGCTCTCAGCGCCCGCCAGCTCGATGCCGGTCGCGGTTACGCGGTACAGACCCTCGTACATCTGAGCCATAAGCAAAGCGCCGGTCGCACCGGCGTTCCAGTGGGTGTCCAGGTTGGGGCTGGTCTCCATGGCGATGGTCACGGTGTTTTCGCCCGCAGCTTCGTCGGCCATAGCAAACGAGGCGCAGCTGAACATCATCATTACAGCCAGCACGAGAGCAAGAAGTTTGCGCATGTGAGTTTCCTCCTATAATTAATATATTATTTTACGGGGCATTGCCCTCATAAAATCGATCCTATGTTCCGCAAGTCAATCTATCTCGCGGAAGTGATGGCACGCGACCATGTGCCCGGGCGATACTTCCTCCATCTGGGGCGCGACGTTTTTGCACTCCTCGGTGGCGTAGCGGCAGCGCGTGCAGAATACGCAGCCCTTCGGGGGATTGATCGGGCTGGGCACGTCGCCCTGAAGTATTTCGCGCTGGCGCGTGCGGCTGGTCTTGGGGTCGGGCACGGGTATCGCGCTCAGCAGCGCGCGTGTGTACGGGTGCAGCGGATGGCGGTACAGGTCTTCCGATTCGTTTATCTCCATTACGTGCCCCAGGTACATGACCACGACATGCTGTGATATGTGCCTTACGACGGCCAGATCGTGCGCGATGAACAGGTAGGCCATGCCCAGCTGCTGCTGCAAATCCATCAGCATGTTGATTATCTGCGCCTGTATCGATACGTCCAGCGCCGATACCGGCTCCTCCTGCACCATGAACTCGGGCTTTATAACCATCGCGCGCGCGATCGATATGCGCTGACGCTGGCCGCCCGAAAACTCGTGCGGGAAGCGCGACAGATGCTCGCTGTTAAGTCCGACCAGCTTTATCTGCTCCAGTATGCGCTCGCGGCGCTCTTTTTCGCTCAAATCGGGCATCTGTATCGAGAGCGGTTCGCCCACGATCTCGCCGATCGACATACGCGGGTCGAGCGAGGAATAGGGATCCTGAAACACCATCTGCATACGGCGGCGGAAGGGCGCCATGTCGCAATGCGTAATGTCGTTGCCATCGAAAAGTATCTTGCCGTCGGTAGGCTCGTTAAAGCGCATCAGCGTGCGCCCGATGGTCGATTTGCCGCAGCCCGACTCGCCGACCAGACCCACCGTCTCGCCCTGACGTACCTTGAACGATACGCCGTCGACCGCCTTTACAAACAGATTCTTGTTTCTGCGGCCGGGCTTTTTTACCGGAAAGTATGTTTTAAGGTCTTTTACCTCGAGTATGTATTCGCTATTGTTGCTCATGCTTTCGCCCCCTGCTCCGCGTTTCTGAGCGCCGACAGCCAGCAGCGCGAATAGTGTCCGTCGCCCACCTGAATGAGGTCGGGCCGCTTGTTAAGGCATATCTTCATGCACTTGTCGCAGCGAGCCGCGAACGCACAGCCCTCGGGCAGCATCATCAGATCGACCGGCGAACCGGTGATAGGCACAAGGCGCTTGCTTTCGGTGTTCTGCACCGCCTCGGGCAGACAGCGCAGCAGACCCGACGTGTACGGATGCGCCGTCTCGTAGAACAGATCGTCGGTGTTGGCGCTTTCCATTATTTGACTGCCGTACATTACGTTTACGCGGTCGCACAGATCGGATACTATGCCCAGATCGTGGGTTATCATTATGATGGAGGTGTTGACCTTTTTCTGAAGGTCTTTCATCAATTCAAGTATCTGAGCCTGTATCGTCACGTCCAGCGCGGTCGTCGGCTCGTCCGCGATCAGTATCGCCGGGTCGCACGCCAGCGCCATTGCTATCATAACGCGCTGTCTCATGCCGCCTGAAAATTCATGCGGATACTGCTTTATGCGCATTTCAGGCTGGGGGATACTGACCATTTCAAGCAGTTCAATCGCGCGCTTTTTAAGCGCCGCGCCCTCCAGTCCCATGTGCAGTTTCAGCGTCTCCTCAAGCTGATTGCCCACCGTGTACAGCGGGTTGAGCGAGGTCATGGGGTCCTGGAATATCATCGCGATTTCCTTGCCGCGGATCTTGTTGAACTCCTTGGTCTTTATCGTGGATATGTCGCGGCCCTTTAATTTTATCGTGCCGGTTATCTTGGCCGTGTCGGGCAAAAGGCGCATCAGCGCGTTGGCCGTGACCGACTTGCCCGAGCCGGACTCGCCGACTATGCCCAGTATCTCGCCCTCGCGCAGCTTGAATGACGAATGCGTGACCGCGTGTACCACGCCCGACGGCGTGTGGAATTCCACGCTCAGATCGTCTACTTCCAGTACGTATTTATTAGCGTTCATTGCTCTTGCTCCCAAATCAATTAAGTAGTGCGGTTATCACTTGCGCATACGCGGGTCGAGCGCATCGCGCAGCGCGTCGCCCAGCACGTTGAAGCACAGTATGATAAGGCTGATTATCACGGCCGGATATACCATGTTGAGCGGATAGCTGATTATGCCGTTGAGCGCGTCGCTGGCCATCGAACCCAGCGAGGGCACGGGAGCCGCAACGCCCAGACCTATAAACGACAGGAAGGATTCGGTCATTATCGCGCTGGGCACAACGCCGGTCGCCGATATTATGATTACGCCGATCGAGTTGGGCAGCAGGTGGCGCTTTATGACCCACTTGGACTTTGCGCCCATCGACTCGGCCGCCAGCACGTATTCCTGGTTGCGGTTCATCAGCAGCGCGCCGCGCACCGAGCGGGCCATGCCCAGCCAGTTAAACAGCGCCAGCACTATAAATATCGATATAAGTCCCGAACCCATCGACGCAAATACGGTCATCTTCGGGTTCGCCATAAGCTCCTTTAACGGGTCGCGCATTACTACCGACAAAAGTATGATTATCAGCATCGAAGGCACGGTCATCATAAGGTCGACAAAGCGCATCATAAGGTTGTCGCACAAGCCGCCCACATACGCGGCGATTGCGCCGTATGTGATGCCGATAAGACAGACCAGAACCATCGTGACCACGCCGACCAGCAGCGATATGCGCGTGCCGTACATTACGCGCACGAATATGTCGCGGCCCAGCTTGTCGGTGCCGAACGGGTGCGCAAAGCTCGGCCCCTGGCGCACGTCGACGCTCTGCCCCTTGTAGGTGTAGGGCGAAATCACCGGCCCAAATATCGCGGCCAGTATTATAATAAGAAGTATCGCCAGCATGACCATGGCCAGCTTGTTGCGCGTAAAGCGGCGCATCGCGTCCTTCCAGTAAGATATGGAGGGGCGCATCTGGTCGTTCATCGCCTTTTCCTCGGCGCTGGCGGGCTGAAGCTCCTCGGGGGATATGCCTAGCTTTTTGAGCGCTTCTGCGCTGGGGGTGGTATTTGCCTGCATCTGAGCGCCCTCCTTACATCTTAATGCGCGGATCGATTATGCCGTAAAGCAGATCGACCACATAGTTGCACGCGATCAGCAGCACCGCGAAGAATATCGTCGTGCCCATTATCAGCGGGTAGTCGCGCGAGGTTATCGACGAAATGAAGTACTTGCCGATACCGTTGATGGCAAATACCTTCTCAACGACGAACGAGCCGGTCAGTATGCCCGCAATCATCGGGCCCATCGAGGTGACCACCGGTATGAGCGCGTTGCGCAGCGCGTGCTTGAACATGATTTTGAAGGTGCTCAGTCCCTTGGCGCGCGCGGTCTTTATGTAGTCCTGACCGGTAACGTCCAGCATGGTCGTGCGGGTCAGGCGCGCAAGGTTGAACATAGGATAAATCGCCATGCCGAATACCGGCATTATGTAGCTTGTCCAGTCGTTAAGATACGCGATGGGCAGTATCGACAGCCACACGCCGAATATCAGCATCAGCGCAATAGTCATTATGAAGCTGGGTACCGATACGAACAGCGACGCCAAGAATATGAACACGCGGTCGAATATCGAATTGTGCTTCATCGCCGCGAACACGCCCAGCGGTATTCCTATAAATACGGCCAGCGCCAGCGCAATCAGACCCAGCTTACAGGACACCGGAAAGTGATCCGCGATTACGCCCGTAACCGGGTCGCCCGACTTAACGACCATCGACACGCCCATGTCGCCCTGGAACAGCCCGCGTATGTAGTTGCCGAACTGCACCATTATCGGCTGGTCATATCCGTACTTTTCCAGCAGCTTTTGAGTTACCTCGGGATTGACGTTTTCACCCAGGAACGGGCCGCCCGGCACGATCTGCATCAGGAAGAACGTAAGCACGATCACCAGAAGCAGCGTCAGCAGCGATGTGATGAGCCGTCGCATTGCATACCTTAACATATTCAACTTCACCTGCACATTCCGTATGTTTAATCAGTATAGTACTACTTTTTGACGGATTGTGCAACAAATATTTCAATTGAGAATGTATTAAAATAGGCGCATGGAGATTTGCTGTGACCTGCATTAAGCACTTACTGTTGCCATAAATGCACGGACGTGTTAACCATTACCACTAAATGCTGACTTAAAAGGCAACAATACAATTATACTGAAGCGAATGAACCAAATAACAGAATAAATTCATACATGCACTGTACCTGAAAGAATATGAGTAGAAACCACATGGATAATTCAGACTTAATACATATCGCTTCATTGGACGCATAACGTATGCATTATTAACATTCACAAATCGGATGAATGGTTGAACCGAATTTGAAACTTGCAAAATTGTGGAATGCGCGCTAAATGCACTGCTATAAACAGTATTTGAATATCAAATAAAAAGAACTCGTGAAAATAAATGGATGAAAAGCAAAAAAACATATTGACAAAATGCACTTGGGGGGGTATTATAACATTAGAATACGTTTCTTAACAGAAGAAACGACGGCCACTGAAAGCTAATTGGGAGGCAGAGAAAAATGAGCCAAAGACACTCTGGCACGGCGACGTTTGGCGGAGAACGCGCGCGTCTGGGCACGTTCCGCTATACGCTTAAACGCATTGCACGGCATTGGCAGCTGTATCTGGTGCTGCTTATCCCCGTGGTACTGCTGCTCATATTTTCATATGGCCCTATGTACGGCGTTCAGATCGCTTTTAAGGATTTTAAGGTGCGTCAGGGCATATGGGGCAGCAAGTGGGTAGGCATGAAGCACTTCCAGAACTTCTGGGGTACGCACAGCTTCAACCGCCTTATCACAAATACGCTTATGCTTAGCATATATTCGCTGGTCGCGGGATTCCCGATACCGATACTGCTGGCGCTGATGCTTAACGAATGCGGCAATGTAAAGTTCAAAAAGACGGTGCAGATGATTACCTATGCGCCGCACTTCATATCCACCGTCGTAATGTGCTCGATAGTGCTTCTGTTCATCACCTCGGGCAAAAACGGTATGCTCAATAACTTCCGTCAGGCGCTGGGCGCGACCGACCGAATCGACTTTATCGCCAAGCCCAATTACTTTGCAAACATCTACGTCTGGTCAGGCATATGGCAGAGCATGGGTTACAGCTCGATCATCTACATCGCCGCGCTGTCGGGCATCGACCCGTCGCTGCATGAGGCGGCCGTGGTTGACGGCGCGTCCAAGCTGCGCCGCGTGTGGCATATCGACCTGCCCGGCATAATTCCTACTATAACGATACTGCTGATACTGAATGTCGGCTCGCTTATGAACATCGGCTATGAAAAGGTGCTCCTGCTTCAGAACGACCTTAACATGTCGGCGTCCGATATAATCGCCACTTACGTTTACCGTCAGGGCCTTGAAAACGCGCAGTACAGCTTCTCCGCCGCAGTTGGCCTGTTCAACTCGGTGGTAAATACGATACTGCTGGTGACGGTCAACTTCATCACCAAAAAGCTGGGCGAGACTTCGCTGTTCTGATGTTCTGAGAGGAGGCAACCGAAAATGGCACAGAGTGCTGCTGCTCATAAAAAACATGGAAGCCACATACGCCTGTCGGTGGGCGATCGACTCTTCGTTATCCTCAACTACACTCTGCTGGCGCTGGTAATGCTGATCGTGCTTTATCCGCTGATTTATATCGTAAGCTGTTCGTTCTCGTCTCCGGCGGCCGTTACGGGCGGCGCGGTATGGCTGTTCCCGGTGGATTTCTCGCTGGTGGGCTATGAGACGGTATTCAAAAACAGCGAGATAATCCCCAGCTTCTGGAACGCGGTATTGATTACGGTGGTCGGCACGATAATAAACGTTACCTGCACCATAATGGCGGCGTACCCGCTGGCGCGCAAGGGACTGTTCGGGCGCGGGGTTATTACCGGCCTGTTCGCGTTCACGATGCTGTTTAACGGCGGTCTGATTCCGACCTTCCTTACCGTTAAGCAGTTTGGTCTGTACAATTCGTACTTTGCACTGTGGCTGCCGGGCGCGGTCAGCGTGTATAACATGGTCGTTGCGCGCACCTTCTTCCAGACCAATATACCGGAAGAACTGTACGAGGCGGGCGAGCTGGACGGCTGCTCCGACATCAAGTTCATGCTGCGCATAGCGCTGCCGCTGTCGGTGCCGATAATCGCGGTACTGGTCATGTTCTATGCGGTAGGTCACTGGAACGGCTACTTCGGCGCGTTGATTTACCTGAAAGATAAGTCCAAGTTCCCGCTGCAGATAATACTGCGCAACATACTGATCGAGAACCGCATGGACGACTCCAACATGATGGTTGACGTCGAGGCCATGGCGCGTAAGCAGGGACTGGCCGAGCTGCTCAAGTATTCGCTGATAGTAATCGGCTCGCTGCCCATGATGCTTTTGTATCCGTTTGTTCAGAAGCACTTTGTAAAGGGCGTCATGATAGGCGCTTTGAAGGGCTAATCTGAAAGCAGTTTGGTTGATTAGTCCGACGCATTCGGAAAGGGGTGTGAAAGCATTTGCGACTGCGATCGGGCTTCAATGGATAATCGTAACCCAACAAAGACAATATGAAGGAGGCCACACAATGAAGAAAAAGGCGATAGCTCTGTCGCTCGCGATGGCGACGATGTTCAGCTCCAGCGCGCTTGCGTACACCGTATCCGAGCCGGGTCAGCTGCCGGTAGTCGACGAAGTAGTCGAGTATACCATTTGCGCACCTGACACCACCTACGTTTGCGACCTTAACGAAAACACCCTGACCCCGTGGATTCAGGAAAAGACCAACGTAAAGATTAACTTTGAAGAAATCCCGGACACCGAGTGGGACACCAAGGTTAACCTGCTGATCGCCTCGGACGAACTGCCCGACGCGTTCATCTATGGCAGCTTCAGCGCCGCCGAGCTGGCCGATTACGGTTCTCAGGGCGTGTTCCTTGCGCTGAACGATATTATCGAGGAGCACGGCCATTATGTAAAGCAGGTGTTTGACCAGCAGGAAGCCCTGCCCGGCGCGTACACCGCACTGGATGGCAACATCTACACCCTGCCCGACATCAACGAGTGCTATCACTGCTTCTACTCCATGCGTGCGTGGATCAACCAGCAGTGGCTGACCAACCTGGGTCTGAAATACCCCAACACTGTTGACGAGTTCGTTAACGTACTGCGCGCCTTCAAGGAGCAGGACGCCAACGGCAACGGCGACCCGAACGACGAAATTCCGTTCTCGGGCAATGCGACCAGCTGGAACTCCACCATTTATCCGTTCCTGCTGAACTCCTTCCTGCACTACGACACCTCCAACCTGTCCGTTAAGGAAGACGGCACGGTTATCTTCACTCCCCTGCAGCCCGAGTTCAAGGAAGGCCTCCAGTGGATCGCCAGCCTGATAGACGAGGGTCTGATCGAGAAGGAAGCCCTGACCCAGACCGAAGAGCAGCTCAAGACCAAGGGCTCCAACCTTGACATAGCGCTGCTGGGTGGCTTCACATCCGCTACCTGGTGGAGCGGCGTTGGTTCTGACAACGGCGAAGGCTCCCGCTGCCGCGAATACAGCGGCCTGAGCCCGCTGGAAGGCCCCAACGGCGTGCGCATTTCCCCGTGGGCGGGCACCGGCTTCAACATGGGCAACAGCGTAATCACCACCGCTTGCGAGGATCCGGTTCCGCTGTTCAAGATGCTTGACTACATGCTGAGCGACGAAGCTACCCTGCGTTCTCAGATTGGCGAGCTGGGCGTTGACTACAACGAGCCTGACGAAGGCGCACCTGGCATCAACGGCAAGCCCGCTCTGTACGCCAAGATCCCGACCAGCAACACCACCGGCGGCACCACCGGCGACGAAGCCAACACCGCTATGCCCAACGTATTCCCGAGCAACCGCACCAGCGATTTCCGTCTGGGCGAGCAGGCCGACTACAGCGATCCTGAGACCCAGTGGCAGCAGGAGCCGCGTCTGTACAACGAGTCCGCGACCTACTTTGCTCCCTATGCCGACGAGCATATGATGTACCCGGGCGCTGTTAACCTGACCGCGGAAGAGTCCGAGAAGATCAACTTCATGAAGACTCAGATCAACGACTACGTGAAGGAAAACATCGTCCTCTTCCTGGCCGGTGAAAAGTCCTTCGACACCGATTGGGACGCCTTCATCGCCGAGTTCGACAACCTCAAGCTGAACGAGTACATGGAACTCCGTCAGATGGCTTACACCCGTCAGTACGGTTCTGCTGAATAATCGTTTGGTATTTCAAGCCGCTCGTTTTTACGGGCGGCTTCTTTTTATGGGGGGACGTGTTCTTTCTTTTCGGAAGAAAAGAAAGAACCAAAGAAAAGTCGA
>OLNE01001170.1_pt1 | contig 19861 bp, 20 predicted proteins | sample 1672431 | NCBI WGS metagenome assembly OLNE01 (sample SAMEA3136685, study PRJEB25190) | human gut metagenome | reverse complement strand
TCATCCACTTGGTCCAGCCATAGGGGTTGGTGGCGGGCTTCTTGGGGCTGGCCTCGGTCAGCGGCAGGGAGTCCGGGTCTCCGTAGACGGTGGCGGAGCTGCTGAAGATGATGGACTTGCAGCCGTGGTTGCGCATGACGTCAACGAGCGTGAGGGTGTTGCCCAGGTTGTTGGTGTAGTACTCGATGGGCTTGGAGACCGACTCGCCTACGGCCTTGAAGCCGGCAAAGTGGATGACGCGGTCGATCTTGTGCGTGGAGAAGATCTTCTCCAGTGCGTCGCGATCGTTGACGTCAGCGATGACGAGCTCGAGGTTTGCGGCGGCCTCGGGGCCGACGATGGTCTTGATGCGGTCCTCGACCTTTGCGGAGGCGTTGGAGAGGTCGTCCACGATGACGACCTTGTAGCCGTCCTGAAGCAGCTCGACGCAGGTGTGGCTGCCGATGAAGCCGGCGCCGCCGGTCACGAGCACGCAGGTGTCCTGAGGGGCGAGAGTCTCGCTCATGGGGGAGTCCTTTCTTTGGGCATGATAAGCCATTTGGTTAGTATACGTCCCGCATGTGTCGACCTTGCGCGGGGGCTGAGGGCTCACTGTCGGCGTTTCTCGACACTTTGCGCCGCTGCCTGCGCGTCTGGCGAGAAGTGCGCGCCACCGGACGATCCGCCCGCTACACTGACACCATATGTGTGCAGCCTGCCGCCTGCGGGCGGCCCGGCAGATAGGAGATGCCATGGCCGATGACGCCAAGCAGTATGCCCTGGACAAGCACAAGGAGTGGCACGGCAAGATCGAGGTCGTGAGCCGTGCCTCCATCAGCACGCCGGAGGAGCTGGCCGTGGCGTACACGCCCGGCGTCGCTCAGCCCTGCCTTGAGATCCAGAAGGACGTTGAGGACTCCTACACCTACACCCGTCGCGGCAACCTGGTGGCCGTGGTGACCGACGGCAGCGCGGTCCTGGGCCTGGGAGACATTGGCCCGGAAGCCGGCATGCCCGTCATGGAGGGCAAGTGCGCCCTGTTCAAGACCTTCGCCGGCGTGGACGCCTTCCCGCTGTGCATCCGCTCGCACAACGTGGACGAGATCGTCCGCACGGTGGAGCTCCTGGCCGGCAGCTTTGGCGGCGTCAACCTCGAGGACATCTCCGCGCCGCGCTGCTTTGAGATTGAGCGCCGCCTCAAGGAGGTCTGTGACATCCCCGTCTTCCACGACGACCAGCACGGAACCGCCGTCGTGACCTGCGCCGCGCTCATCAACGCGTGCAAGCTCACCGGCCGAGAGCTGGGCAGCGTCAAGGCCGTCTTCAGCGGCGCCGGCGCGGCGGGCATCTCCATCGCGCGCCTGATGCGCCGCATGGGCGTCCGCGACATTGTCATCTGCGACCGCAAGGGCGCCATCTACGAGGGCCGCGAGGGCCTGAACCCGGTGAAGGAGGAGGTTGCCTCCTGGACCAACCGGGAGCGCGTGGCCGGCACGCTGGCCGACGCCGTCAGGGATGCCGACGTCTTTGTGGGCGTCTCTGCCCCCGGCGCGCTCACGCAGGACATGGTTCGCTCCATGGCCAAGGACGCCATCGTCTTTGCCTGCGCCAACCCTGTGCCTGAGATCATGCCCGACGAGGCCCTCGCCGCCGGCGCTGCCGTCGCCGCCACGGGCCGCTCGGACTTCCCCAACCAGATCAACAACGTCCTGGCCTTCCCGGGCATCTTCCGCGGCGCCCTGGACGTGCGCGCTTCCGACATCAACGACGACATGATGGAGGCCGCCGCCTACGCCATCGCCGGCCTGGTGGGCGACGAGCGCCGTAGCGCCGAGTACATCATCCCCGGCGCCTTTGACCAGCGCGTCGCCCCCGCCGTCGCCGCCGCGGTGGCCGAAGCGGCCCGCAAGAGCGGCGTGGCCAGGCTCTAGGACGCCCCCAAGGCGGCTTCAGACGCGGCCAAAACGTGGCGAGGGTCGTTTGCGACCCTCGCCTTACGCGCCGTTTGCCGCGGCCGTGCACGCCTGGAGTAGAATCTCACCCAGACAAGACCAGCGCCTGGCGCCGGCGGCCGCGCCGCTCGCCCGTGCGCACAACGCCAGGAGGCACCATGAGTGACGTCGTCGAGCGCTTCATGCGCTACGTGCAGGTAGATTCCCAGTCCGACCCGGACAACGAGGCGCAGACGCCCTCTACGCCCACTCAGCACAAGATGGCCGAGGTCATGGGAGAAGAGCTGCGTTCCATTGGCTGCATTGATGTGAAGGTTGATGAGCATGCCTACGTGACCGGCACTCTGCCCGCCTCCAAGGGCGCCGAGGACGCCCCCGGGCTCATGCTCTGCGCCCACCTCGACACCGCCAAGGACGCCCCGGCCTCCGGCGTCAAGCCCCACATCGTCCACTACGAGGGTGGCCCGCTGGTGGCCGGCATCGTCGACGACCAGCCCGTCCAGACCACGCCGGATCAGGTACCGGACCTGGCCAAGTTCCAAGGCCAGGACATCGTGTGCTCCGACGGCTCGACGCTCCTCTCGGCTGACGACAAGGCCGGCGTGGCAGAGATCTGCGCGCTCCTGGCGCGTCTGGTCGCCAACCCCGAGCTGGCCCACCCCACCATCAAGGTGGCGTTTGTCCCCGACGAGGAGATCGGCCACGGCGCGGAGCTCCTGGACCTCGACGCGCTGGGCGCCAAGTGGGGCTACACCGTGGACGGCGAGGCCCTGGGCGAGTTCAACTACGAGTGCTTCAGCGCGAGCGAGGCCACGGTCACCTTCAAGGGCGTGGTGGTCCACCCCGGCAGCGCCAAGAACATTATGGTCAACGCCATCACTCTGGCCTCCGAGTTCCAGCAGATGGTCCCCGCCGCCGAGCGCCCGGAGCACACCGAGGGCCGCGAGGGCTACTACCACCCCACGGACATCTCCGGCACCCCGGACGAGGTCAAGCTCTGCTACATCCTGCGCGACTTTGACGCCACCGACTTCGACGAGCGCGAGGCCACGCTGCGTCGCATCGCCGCCTTCCAGAACGCCCGCTACGGCGAGGGCACGGTCACCGTCGAGGTGCGCCAGCAGTACCGCAACATGGCCGAGAAGTTCGGCCCCGCTGACCAGCTGCTCATTGACTACGCCGTGGAGGCCAACCGCGAGGTGGGCATCGAGCCCGTGCTCGTCCCGGCCCGCGGCGGCACCGACGGCGCGCAGCTGACCTTCCGCGGCCTGCCCTGTCCCAACATCGCCACCGGCGGCTACAACGCCCACTCGGTGCGCGAGTTCGTTCCGGTGCGTAGCCTTGAGCTCACGGTCGACCTGCTGGAGCGTCTGGTGGCCAAGCTCGCCGCCGTGCGCGCGGACGGCACCGTGGCCACCCCGACGGCTGGCGCCGCGGACGGGGAGTAGCCCATGTTCCTAGCCCTGGCCATGGTGGGCATCCTGCTTCCGCTGGGTGCTGCCTACGTCGAGCGCGGCGCCAAGGTGCTCATCGCCGAGCGCCACCACCGCCACCACGACACCTACACCGTTCCCCCCGAGCTCACAAACTCGCTGGTCAAGGCCATGGTTGCCATGGGTGGTGTGGGCGTCGTGCTCGGCGTGCTGTGCCTTACGGGCGTCTTCTGGCAGCGCTACGTCTTCGTGCTGGCCTTCTTTGACGCCTTTGTCACCTGCCTCTTTGCGGCGTGGCTGGCGCTCTGCCGCCACCAGGTGGCGCTCTTTGAGGACCACATGGTGGTGACCCCGCTGGTAGGACGTGCGCTACTCCGACGTCGACCGCCTCTCGTGGGGAGGCGTGCGCCACGGCACGGGCTACCGCAACCTCCGCGTGGGCGTGGGCGGGGCCTACGCGGCAACCCTGCTCGGAGTCATGGACATTGAGCAGATCATGCTTCACCTGGACCGCTTCGACGCCATCGAGTACGGTCCGGACGGCACGCTGGTCTAGGCGAGAAGGGCCACGGCGGCGCGGGCTTCTCGCCAGCGCGGCCGCCGGGGCCGCCGGAACCGCATCAAGAAAGGAGTACGCGTGATAAAGCTCGTTCTGTCGGACATGGACAACACGCTCATACCCCTTGGCCAGCGCGTGAGTCCGCGCACCGTCGAGGCAATCCATGCAGTTCTTGATGCTGGCGTGCGCTTTGGCCCGGCCACGGGGCGCGACTACGTGGAGCTCAGCCGCCTCTTCCGCATGCACGAGGAGTGCTTCATGACGGGCATCTTCTCCAACGGCAAGCGCGTGCGGCTGGACGGGCGCTACGTCTCTACCACGCTCATCCCGCATGACCAGCTCGTCCACATTGACCAGGCAATTCGCGGCGAGAAGGGCATGTTCTTGGTCTGCTTCCCAGAAGAGACCAACCTCATGAACCCCGCCTACGGCGTGGGCGTCAGCAGCGCCGAGCTTGCCGTCTTTGAGGCCCGCACCGTCTTCAACGGCGGCGTGGTGGACGAGGTGCCCGACATCCCGTTTGTGGCGGCCACCATCGCCTGCACGGGCGGCCCGGAGCGCATGGCCCGCTGCCAGCAGATCGTAGCCGAGGCCGTGCCGGGGCTGCGCATAGTCTCCCCCATCCCGGACTGGTTTGACGTCATGCCTAAGGGCATGTCCAAGGCCGCGAGCCTGCCCATCCTCCTGGACGAGCTGGACATCACGCCCGACGAGGTGCTGGTCTTTGGAGACGCAGCCAATGACCTGGAGCTCTTTGGCGCCGTGCCCAACTCCGTTGCCGTGGCAAACGCCATTCCCGAGGTTGCCGAGGCCGCCCGCTGGCACGTGGGTGCCAGCGCCGAGGAGGGCGTGGCCGACGCGCTGTTTGAGATTGCCGTCGCCGCCGTGACTGGCGGCACGCCGGACTTCATGAAGGAGTAGCAGCCCGTGATCAGACTCATTGCCACCGACATGGACGGCACCCTGCTCGACGAGAACTCCCAGGTGCCGCCAGAGACGTTTGATCTGGTCAAGCGTCTGCGCGAGCACGGCGTGGTGTTCGCCGCCAGCTCCGGCCGCAGGTACAAGACCCTGCGCCGCTTCTTCGAGCCGGTGGCGGACCAGATGGACTTCGTGGCCTCCATGGGTACGCAGGTCTACGCGGACGGCGTGCTGCTTGACCGCGAGGTCTTCTCCACGACGGCGCTGCAACGGCTCTACCAGGTCTCCAGCATGTTCGACTGCCTGCACATGGCCGTCTACGACGAGGCCCACACTTACCTGTTGGACGATCAGTCCGCCTACGTGCGCGAGTTGGACAAGGACCTGCCGGACGCGGAGCGCGTCTACGACCTGCCCTCGCCGGACGTGAGCATCATCAAGGTTGGAATCTGCTGCGAGAAGCCCGAGCAGATCATGGACATGGCCTTCGTCTTGGAGCGCGAGCTCTCGGACTGCTTCACCTTCCTGCCCAGCGGCTCCCAATGGATAGACGTCACGCCGCGCCACGTGAGCAAGGCCACGGGCCTGGAGCACGTTCTTAGGTACTACGGCATTGACCGCCAGGACGTCGTTGCCTTTGGCGATTCAATGAATGATTACGCCATGCTGCGCTACGTGGGGCGCCCCTACGTCATGGACAACGCCCGCTACGGCGTCAAGCAGATTGCGCAGCGCGTCATTCCCAGCAACCGGGAGCACGGCGCGCAGCAGGTCATGGCCCAGATCCTGGCAGAGCTTGAGGGTGAGAGCGCGTGACGGCTCGCAGGCTTCCCAAGCTTTCTGAGGTAAAGCTGACGAGAAGGAAGCTCGTTGCTGGTGGGGCCGCGCTGGTTGCCGCCGGCGCCGGTGTTGCGGTCGGCGTGACCCACTGCAGCCGCGGCGCGGCCGACGTGCCGGTTGAGCCCACCGCTGGCGTGGAGGGCTCCGGGGATGCCGCGAACTCCAAGCTGGGCGGCAAGCTCTCGCTCTACACCAGCTGCCCGGAGGAGCTGGTCAACGCCGTCGTTGCGCGGTTCTCGCAAGACGCGGGCGTGACGGTTGCCGTGACGCGAGGCAGCGAGGCCGAGCTCGTGGGGCAGCTACTTGACGGGGACGTGGCGGGCAAGCCTGCGGCGGACGTCATTTGGGGCGGAGAGTCGCTCTGGTACGCAGGCGTGGATGGGGCGTCTTCGGGACTCGAGCCCGTTCAGCGCGAGGTCGGCGCGTTTGCGCTGGCAGAGGGCCTTGTCGCCAGCAAGAAGGAGGCTCCGGCCGCCTATGCCGACCTTCTGGCTACGGCGCTTGCGGGTCGCGTGGCGCTGTGCGACCCCACGTCCTGCGAGGCTGGCTGGCTGCATCTGGTTGCCATGCTCTCCGAGGCGTCGGGAACGTCTGCCGGCGGCGCCCCGGGAGATGACGTCTCCTGGGCGTTTGTGCAGGAGTTTCTTGCCGCCGGGGCCGTGATCTGCGCGGACGAGGACGCTGCGTTGCAGGCGCTTCTTGACGGGAACGTCGACGTCGCGCTGGTCAGCGAGCAGTGCGCGCGTCAGCTGGCGAGAAGGACCGGCCAGACCACCGTGGCCTGGCCCGAGTCTGCCGTGGGCGTGGCCGACGCCTGCGCGGGCGCGGTCGAGGGCTGTCTCAACGAGCGGCAGGCTGAGGCCTTCGTGGAGTTTCTCGCCGGGCATGACGGGCAGCAGGTGGTGGCTGACGTCCTGGCAAGGCCGGTTGCCGATGACGTGCAGGTCGCGGGTGGGGACGACGTGCCTGCGAACGACGCCGTCGAGGTCGTGGCGACCGACGCCGATGCGGCCGCCAAACAGCGCGAGGAGATCCTTGCCGCGTGGGCGCGGGCCCTCGCGGGCGAGGGGACGCCGGCGGCCGCCGAGGAGGATGCGGCGGAGGACGAGGGGGAAGCTGGCGAAGGCCTGACCCCAGGCCCTTGCCCGGCCGAATGCCATTGCTCTGCTACAATGTACGGCAAATTACCGTACAAATATGATTGGAGCGTATTATGGCAACCCTTGCCGCATCGCAAAAGAAGAATGCGCGCATTGACCTGAGAATGACGAGTGCCCAAAAGGAGGAGGTCGAGCTTGCGGCCTCCATCAGCGGGATTAGCGTGTCCCAGTGGGTCATAGAGAATCTGCTCTCGTGCGCGCGAGACACGATTGCCCGCAATAACCACACGGTTCTTGCGCCAGAGGACTTTGACGCCTTTGTCGATGCACTCGATGCGCCCATGAACCCGACGCTCAAGGCTTTTGTCAGCCAGAAGACCATTTGGGAGGAGCAATGAGCTTCTCCGTGCCCCGAAGGTTGGCCGACTCGGATTGCATGGAAGGGTTTGCCTGTGGGGTTCCGGCCATTGACGGGTGGCTTTCCAAGCACGCGAGAAGTTCGTTCAAGCGTGGCACCGCCGTCGTATACGTCTCTTTTGATGAGCTTGGCCGTCTTGCTGGCTTTTACACGCTCTCCGCCCACTCGATTGACAGGGGGTCAATCTCGGGCTGGCTTGCCCGCAATTCTCCCGAGCAAGTTCCAACGATTCTGCTTGGGATGTTGGGTGTAAGCGTCGACCACAAGCGAGAAGGGCTCGGAAAGCAGCTGCTTCTTGATGCGTATCATCGTGCCAGATTGTCGGCGGAGACGATTGGCGCGCGGGCGCTCGTGGTTGACCCTCTTGATGAAGCCAGGGGCTTCTATCAGGGCTTCGGCTTTGAGCAAGTTGCTGGCTCAGATAAGCTCTTCGCCCGCTTTTAGCGTGGCGCTGGGCCCCGCGTGCGGACCTCTCTGGGTCAATTGTGGAGTTGTCTTCACATTGTTGACGGAGGTAGGGGCAGTGCGTATAGTTACTACTTGCGCAACGAAGCGCACCGCATTGCGGGGTGGAGCAGTCTGGTAGCTCGTCGGGCTCATAACCCGAAGGTCGTAGGTTCAAATCCTGCCCCCGCGACCATAAACTTTCGCAGGTCAGCCAAGGAATTTGGTTGACCTGCTTATTTTTTGTCTCGACCTTTTGGGTGGAGAAATGGGAGGAATTTCCCGGCGGGAGATTCTGTGGAGGAGTCTCCGTGGTGCCCTGGGGTCCCGCACCCGCTTGGCTAACGCAGCGTTTCGTCGGTCGCATCATCAGATGTGGCTACGTAGACCACGCAAGGTGGGTCTGCAAGGTCCCCACCAACGCGCTAAACAAGGTGTTCGAGACCCTGCACCGCGAGGCGGAGAGGGGCGTCGCGGACGGCCAGGGCTACGCCAATGCGCTCAAGTACTCGCTGCTGCGCCGCGAGGGCGCCGGGGTCCTGCCCAGGGACGACGAGTTCAGGCGCTGCTTCGAGTGGCGAGACTTCTACCACATCGACCGGAGGCGCCTCTACCTCTACGACAGGCTCGAGAACGGGGACAGCGTCGAGCGCGTTAACGTGGTCGGGATGCTGGAGGACGGCACCCTGACGGTCGAGCACATCATGCCCCAGACCCTCAGCCCGCAGTGGCGCCACGAGCTCGGCGAGGAGGCCGACGACGAGGTCCACGCCGCATACGTCAACACCATCGGCAACCTCACGCTGACCGGCTACAACTCCCAGTACTCGAACAACCCGTTCGCGGACAAGAGGGACCGCGAGAACGGCTTCAGGGACAGCGGCCTCAGGCTGAGCCGCGCGGTGGCCCTCTGCGACAGGTGGGGCATCCGGGAGATCGAGGAGAGGCGTGAGAGGCTCTGGTCGAGGTTCCTCAAGCTGTGGCCGATGCCCGAGAGCACCTACGCGCTGGCTGAGGTCGCGCGCGAGAGCCGCGCTCTGGACGGCGGGTTCGAGTTCACCGGGCTCAAGGTGTCGGCGTGCTCCCTGCGTGGCCAGCGGGTCGCCGTGGGCACGTGGGTGGAGGCCATGCGCTGGCTGCTGCCCCGGGTCTACGCCGAGGACCCCCGCGCGTTCAGGGCCGCGGTGACGGGAGGGAGGTTCCCGTCGAGGTACTTCTCTACCGAGCCCTTGGGCTATGGCTTCGAGATCGGAGGCGGCATCTGGTACAACCCCGGGTGCTCGACGTCGGAGAAGATGGAGACGCTGCGCCGGATCGTCGACAGGGTCGACACGCTGGAGCAGGGCGACATCTCCTTTGAGGTGCGGGGGTAGGTGGGGCTTCTCCTGATCACCTGCCGGCGCCGCACTTCGGGCACCAGTGCCTAATGGTATGGCGAAGAGGGCGCTGGTGGCACCGGGCTCGCCCCTGTGGCGCCTTGCGTGCCTCGCCAAGGCGCAGGACCTGCGTCGATAGCAGCGTTGGCTGGCTGGCGGCAGCGCCTGCGGACGACTCCGGTGGCGCTTTGCCACGGCAGCCTGGCGCCGCCGAGCGTCTGGGGGCGGGAATGCCAGATTGCTGTGCTTCGCCAATCCAACTCCACGGGACGCGGGGCGGCCTCGGCTTGGTTTCTTTGTCGCAATCAACCAAACCTCGTGCTCAAAGCTGTCTCTAGGCTTTTGGCGGCGCCAATTGGGCGCGAGCTGAGCGTACCGGGGAATTTGCCGTCCATCACGCCGTCCCAATCGCAGCCACGGGAGAACTCGACCTTCACCCCCCCGAAGAAAGCGCGCTGAGTGCAAGGCTCTTGGCGCATGTAATTGCACTCATGGCCCAGCTTGAGACGATTGTCCGTGAAGCGGGTTGTACCCCTATCTCGATTTGCAAGCTTGGTGCAAACGACCACAAGCGGGTGGTTTTATTCGGCAAACGGCGTGGTTACCAGTGCAATTGTTTGGTCCTTGCGATTGGCTTGAAAAAGTCTTGGCATCAAATAGTAATCGAAAAACAGCAAGACATGCGTTTGTCAAAACAAATAAGGCCAAGGCAGGAGCCCGGGTGTCGCTTATCCTTCTGTGCTGTAATGTGCGTAAGTACATGTATTTGCACATCCGACGGTCTCCTTCTTGCACCAAATTGGTAATTCCCCAGAGCGGAGGTCTGCGGAGAATGGAAGCAGGCAAGAGAAGAGTCCCAATCGTGAGGCGAGGAGGTGCGGCGTGGAACTCAAGAGTCGCCAAGTTCAATTGCTCAGAAGCCTCTCCCAATCCGTTGGAAAGGGGCTTCCCCTGGCGGATGTCATGTCGGAGTTTGGGGTTTCTCGACGCACCGTCTACTATGACATTTCCCGCATCAACGACTGGCTGACCTCCGCTGGCCTGGGCAGTGTCTCGGTCGAGGACCAATGCCTTCGTGTGCGGGGGGGGGTTCAATGGAGTTCGGTCGAAAGGCTGTCTGGGTCTGCCGACCAGAGGTACTTCTCCGTCGCAGAGCGCCAAAGCATGGCCTTTCTACGCATAGCGCTCTCCTCCGAGCCGGTTACCATAGGCGTGCTCATGGATTCCTTCGGGGTCAGCCGAAACACCGTGATTGCGGACGTCCACGAGATCCGCGAGTCCCTCGATTCGCTCGGACTCTCACTCTCCAGCGTGGCGGCTGCCGGCTACGAAGTCCTTGGCGACGAGATAACGATTCGCAAGCGCATCTGGTCAAGCCTCAAGGAGCTCGCAGACTCCGGGCACGCCCATGACGCAAGGCGCTTTCTGCAAGCCGCACTCGTCAGGGTGACGAATAACGACATCGATTATTACGCCCTCTGTCGCAGCCTCATCAAGCAGTACGAGAGCGACCTCAAGACGCGCTGCTTTTTGGAGAGCAACGGCCTCGAGGGAATGATGGTTCAGGTGTCCTGGCTTCGCGGGCTCGCCGGCAACTCGGTGGTCATGGGCCGCGACGAGCAGATCACGCTCATGGGCACCGTTTCCTACCGCTCGGTCCAGTGCAGCGCTGAGAAGCTCAAGAGCGCCGGCATCGCTCTGCCCTCTGAGGAGATTCTCTACATTACCTCGCTTCTCCTCGGCATCAAGACGGCCGACTTCGCCCACCGGAGCGAGGAAGACGCCTATGTCTCCAGCTTGGCGGAGAGCCTGATCGGGAACTTCGAGCGCGTCGCATGCTTGACGTTTGTGAACAAGGAGTTCGTCAAGGAACAGCTCTCACATCACATCAGGCCGCTCTTCTATCGGCAGAAGTACGGCATCCCGGTGCATAACCCCCTGACGGACGACGTCCGAAAGATGTATCCGATGTCCTTCGAGTTCTGCCGCCGCGCCGCCATCGAGTCCGGCATGGGCAGCCTGTCCGACGACGAGCTGGCCTTCCTCACCATCTACCTCTCGAGCGACCTAGACAGCAAGATGCTCGAGCGTGGCGACACGAGCGCCGACCGCGTCCTGATCGTGGGAGCGGACAACATGTCGACGGCGACTCTGGTCAGAGACCAGCTCTCCCAAGCCTGCGGCATCAGCTTCGACTGCGAGTACGCAGATTCCGAGAAGCTGCATCGCTGGACTCTGGAGAGCTATGCGGTCGTCCTCGCGCTTGTCCCCCTGCCCCCCGAAATGAGGAGCGACAACATGGTCGAGGTGACGCCCTTCTTCTCGGAGGAGAATAAGCACCAGATTTATGGCGTCCTGAAGAGGAACCGAATCATCTCTCGGTACGATTCCCTGATCGGTGGGATTCTCGACATCATGTCCGAGAACATGCCAGAGGGCGATTCCTCCTGGCTCGGGTCGGACCACCTGTACTTCGAGCTCTTCAAGTTCTTCGACGACGGCGGGCGCTGCACCGTGAACTCTCACGCACCCATGGTCGGCGACGCCCACATTCGCAAGGACACGGTGATTCTCGAGAGCGGCGGGACTTGGCAACAGGCGGTCCTCAGGTGCGCTGAAGCCCTTCAGGGGGACTCGGCGGGGAGCTCGCTCGTGGAGCGCATGAAGAACCTCGTCGGGGGCCCGCGCTTTATGTATTACCGCATGGCTTGCGATGTCGTCGTGGTCCGCTGTCCCGTTCAGGGTGACAAGGGCGCACGCGTAGCGGCTCAAATCGCACTCTGCGACGACGGCGTCGTTTTCCCCGATGGCGCTCCGGCGAAGATAGTCATCTGCATCTCGACCATAAACCGGTACTCCCACTGGGGGACGCTGTTCAGCATCTACGAGCTTTTCTCTGATCGAGGAGTCGTCGACAGGTTTGAGGACGAGTGCCGACGTCGCTCTGGGCGTGCCGGAGGGAAGGGGCAGACATGTCTGCGAAGCGCAAGCTAGTCTACAATGGGCACCACGGCGTCGAGGGCGAGGTCGCGAACTGCCTGTGGTGCGGCCGACCCACCGCCGAGTACGCGTATGTGGTCAATCCCGGAGGGACTCCGGTCCTCAAGTGCTGCTGCGAGGAGCATTATCGCCGGGCTGAGTCCTTCGTCGAGAGGGACGCCCGCTTCCGTCAGGCCTTCTACGTGCTCCTTGCGGGCATTGCCATCGCTTCCTGGGTGGCCATCGGCTTTCTGGGCCAGGAACCGGCCTGGACGTCGCTTCCCCTCGTGGGCTTCTCCCTGCTGATTCTCGTCTGGCCGCGCGTGCTTCCGCGCTACGAATACTACCTTCCCCTCGGACTTGTGAGAACGCGGAAGGCCGTTCGCGCCGTTGCAGCGGCCCTCCTGCTCTTTTCCCTCGTCGTTACGGCCGCGCGCTTTGGGCTGATTCCGTCCTAACGCGGCAAACCCCATTTTTCTGTTGATAGAACGCATGCCAGGCATTTGAAGGAGGTGATTAATATGAGCAAGCTATTGGACGAGAGGCTCGTTTTCATTGACGCCGACGTTAAGACCTCTGAGGAGGCCATCCGTCTCATGGCAGGTCGTCTTCAGGAGTGCGGCTATGTCAACGAGGGATATGCGGATATGGTGATCGCACGCGAGAAGGTCTTCCCCACGGGCCTTCCGGGCAAGGAGATGAGCATCGCCATCCCCCACACAGACCCGACGCTGGTCAACAAGCCGGCAATCGGGGTGATTGTCCCCAGGGAGTCCGTCGAGTTCAGCATGATGGGCGAGCCGGAGCACAAGCTGGACGTAAAGCTGATCATGCCCCTGGTGATCAAGGACTCTGGTCAGCAGATTGAGCTCCTCAAGGCCATGATGCACGTCATCCAGGATAGCGACCGACTCGCGAAGATTCGCGCGTCTAGGAACAAGGCGGAAATCCTGGACCTGCTCAGCTCCCTCGAGGAGGCCTAGTCACCATCGGGGCCGTCGTGGACGGCCGACATGGAAAGGAAGCAGAAAAATGAGAACTGTGAACGTGCTTTGTGTCTGCGGCTCTGGTACCGCCACATCAGCGATGCTCTCCGCGAAGATTCGCGACGTCCTGGAGGAGCACGGGTACGATTGCGACACTGATGAGACCAACCCTCCGGGCGTCTCAACCATGATGCTCGCCCGCCCCTGGGACATTCTGGCCTACACCAGCCCCGTGGAGGACGACTGCGGCATCCCGATGCTGAACGCGACGGGGTTCCTTGTCGGAATCAACGAAGACGAGTTCATCGAGCAGCTTATGGACGCTGTTGGCGCGCTCGACCTGAGTGAGTAGCGGGACAAGATGGCCCTGACCAGCGGCAACTGGCCAGGACCCGACTCGCGTACCACCCTATTGGCACCTTGAACACATCTCCTGAGGGAGGCTGTACTAATGGATGGTTTCTTCGCAACATTGAAGCAGATTTTCGATGCGTTCGGTAACTACATTACCGTGCCGATCATTATCTACGTAATCTGCCGCATCTTTAAGACGCCGCGCAAGCGCGCGTTCCAGTCCGCCGTGCTCGTGGGCGTCGGCCTCATGGGCATGTCCTTTGTCACCACGGCGTTCGGCGGCGTCCTGACCCCGCTCATCACCCGCATGGTCGACGCGTCCGGCCTTTCCAAGCCGGCCCTCGACATCGGCTGGCAGGCAGTGGCGGCAGTCTGCTACTCCACTGATCTCGGCATGATGTTCATCGGCGTTGGCCTGCTCTTCCAGATCGTCCTCTGGTTTGGCAAGTGGACCGACATCTTCATGCCCTCGGACCTCTGGAACAACTACTCCATCTCCGTTTGGGGCTCCTTCCTGTTTCTGCTCACGGGCAACATGCCTCTGGCCTTCGGCCTGATGCTCTTCATCAACCTGGTGATTCTGCTCATCGCCGAAGCCGTCCAGAAGCGTTGGTCCACTTACTACAACTACCCGGGCTGCGCCATGACAGCCCCCACCACAACGGCGACGCGCCCATGTACCTCGTGCTCAACATCCTCTTCAGCAAGCTCGGCTTCGACAAGATCAAGGCTGACCCCAAATCTATCCGCAAGAAGATTGGCTTCATGGGCGAGCCTATGTACATCGGCCTTGCCATCGGCGCCATCCTCGGTCTCGTCGGTAACGTCGACCGCCTGAACACCATCGTCGGCTGGGGCAACGTCGCCCAGGTGGCCGTAACCTGCTCCGCTGTCATGGCCATCTTCCCCAAGATTGCCGGTATGTTTGCCGCCGGCTTCGGCGCCCTGACCGAGTACTCCCGCAAGACCCTTGCCCAGACCAAGTACGGCGAGAACCGCCAGTTCATCGTCGCCGTCAATGACGCGCTGGGCTACGGCGAGGCCGCTACGCTCACCACGGGCCTCATCACGATCCCGTTCGGAATCCTCATCGCCTTCCTGATGCCGGGCAACCTCGTCATTCCTCTTATGGTGCTGCCCTCTCTCCCGTACATGGTCGAGATTCCGGTCGCCCTCTCCAACGGCAACGTCGTGAAGTCTGTCTGCATGGCCATCATCGTCTTTACGGCCAAGCTCCTCATGGCATCCTATTGGGCCGACGCCTTCACTCAAGTCGCCGCCGAGGTTGGCTTCGAGGCTGCCGTCGATGCGGTTGCCGCCGGCACCTTCGTCATCGGCTTCATCATGTCGAACTGCACCGCCGGCCTGATCACCATGGCGTTTATGACCCAGAACCCGGCCATCATCGCTGCCGTGGTTGTCGTCTACTTCGTGGTCTACTTCCTGTTCCGCAAGAACAAGGTCCGCTTCCAGGACTACCTCGAGTTCCTCGCCACGGGCAAGCGTCCCGAGCACAAGGTCGATGCTGCTGCCGCCTAGCGGCGTGACGGGCTTCGACAAGACCATGCGATCGTGACGGGCGGGGCCTGTCCCTCCGGCGAGCCCCGCCCCTTCAAAGAAGGAGTCGTTCCCATGAAGATCGTCGTTATCGGAGACATCGTCGTCCCCTGCGAACTGCTCGTTGAGGCTGCAAAGCACCTCGACTCACACGCTGAGGTCGTTGCCGTCGAGTGGCCCAATGCCTCTCGCCAGGAGTTCCAGCACCGTGCCCAGAACCTGGAGAAGAACGGTCCGACTGCGGAGAAGGTTCCGGGCGAGGCCTACGAGCAGGTCGCTGACGCTGACGTTCTGCTCACCCATTTCTGCCCGGTCCCGGAGGACCTCGTTGCTGCAGGGCCCAGGCTGAAGCTCATCGGAACCTGCCGCGGGGGCATGGAGCACATCGACGTCGCGGCCGCGACGGCACGTAACATCCCCGTGATCCACTGCATTCGCAACGCGGAGGCGACCTCGGACTACGCTATCGGCCTTATGTTCGCGGAGGCCAGGAACATCGCCCGCGGTCACGCAGCGCTCAAGAACGGCGAGTGGCGGAAGGACTACCCCAACAGCGGCTACACCACCTCCATGTGCGAGATGACCCTGGGAGTGGTCGGCCTTGGCAACATTGGCAAACTGGTGGCCAAGAAGGGCGCCGGCGTCGGAATGAAGCAGGTCATTGCCTACGACCCGTTCGTTTCCCAGGAGCAGGTTGATGAGCAGGGGCTTCCCGTCCGCATGGTCGACGAGGACACGCTCTTCTCGACCTCGGACGTAATCAGCCTGCACATGCGCCTCACCCCCGAGACCAAGGGCTGCATCGGAGAGCGCTTGCTGGGACTCATGAAGCCGACCGCATACCTCATCAACACCTCCCGCGCCGGCGTCGTCGACAAGGACGCTCTCGTCAAGGCCCTGGCAGACCGGAGCATCGGCGGCTGCGCCCTTGACGTGTTCTGGGATGAGCCGGTTGCGGCCGATGATCCGATCCTGGCCCTCGACAACGTGACCGTGAGTCCCCACAACGCCGGTAACGTTGTCGATGCCCTGCCCAAGAGCCCGCTGCTACTCGCCAAGAAGATCGAGGAGTACTGGGAGACCGGAAAGAGCGACATGGTCGTCAACCTGAAGAGCCTCAAGGCGTAGGTCCGGGCTGTTTGCCGGTCGTGTCGCCCTGACGGTCGGGGTAACGCGGCGTTGCCGCACATCCCCCAAAGCGAAATAACCTGACAGAGAAATGACTACTGCTACCTCGCTACCTGCGAGGGAAGGGAGATTCCCATGCTGATGGAAGAAGAGCGCAAGCAGATTGTTGAGTACGGCAAGAAGATGAGCGCGGCCGGTCTGTCCGTCGGGACGAGCGGCAACATCTCCATCTATGATCCCGAGACAGGCTATATGGCGATCAGCCCCTCGGGCCTCGGTTACTTCGACACCACGCCCGAGGACGTCGTCGTCATGGACCTCGACGGAAACATCGTGGACGGAAAGCGCAAGCCCTCCTCCGAGCACGGCCTGCACACCGTGGTCTACAAGAACCGTCCCGAGGCGCGTGCCGTGGTCCACACGCACTCCCCCTACGCGACCACCCTTGCCTGCATGCATGAGACCCTGAAGCCCATCCACTACGTGATCATGGGCTCCGCCGTCGATGAGGTTCCCCTGGTCCCCTACGTGACCTTCGGCACCCCGGAGCTTGCGGACGCCGTCGAGAAGGTCCTCGTCGACAACCCCAAGACTCGTGTCGTGCTGCTCGCAAACCACGGCGACGTGTGCTACCAGGCGAGCCTTCCGAAGGCGTTCGGCCTTGCCACCAACATCGAGTTCACCGCCCAGATTCAGTGGCAATGCATGGCGGCGGGCGAGCCGAAGTACCTGACCGACGAGCAGATGGCGCTGGCCATGGAGCGCTCGAAGACCTACGGCCAGCAGACGAAGTAGCTCCGCGGCGGCGCCCGGGTGGCCAGCGCCGCCCGGGCGCCCCTTCGGTAGAGAGGCGATGCGGGCGCCAGGCGCGTCCGCACGAGGGAGGTGCGTTTGAGTATGAGAACAGTGAAGCTCGGCGCCGACAAGATCTTCTTCGGCGAGGGAGCGGTGAATTCTCTGGCGGAGCTGCCGGCCGAGAGAAAGCGCGCTTATATCGTTATGAGCGGGAAGATTCAAGAGGAGCTCGGCCAGCTCAAGGTCGTCACCGACGTCCTCGAGGGCGCGGGCTGGACTTGGCGCGCGAACACCGACGTCGAGCCCGAGCCGTGCTGGGAGTCCGTGAAGAAGGGCGTCGCCGAGATGCTCGAGTTCGAGCCCGACTGGGTAATCGGCTTCGGCGGCGGCTCCGCGATGGATGCGGCCAAGGCCATGTGGGTCTTCTACGAGAACCCCCAGTACAAGACCCTCGAGGAGGTAATGCCCCCGGCACCTTTGACCCTGCGCCAGAAGGCTCGCGTGTGCTGCATAGCCACGAGTGCCGGCACAGGCTCCGAGTGCACGCGCGCCGCGCTCATCAAGGACCCAGTGCAGAAGAGGAAGTACTCCGTACGCGAGTACACGGGTCGCCTGATTCCGGACGTTGCCATCCTCGACCCGTCGTTCTCGGTGACCATGCCTCGCGGCGGGACCGTCGCCTGCGGCATGGACGCGCTCACGCACTGCATCGAATCATACGTCGCCAACACGGCGAACGCGTTCTCTGACGGAATGGCCATGGGCGGCTGGGTCGCCGGCTACAGGGCCCTGTCTGTCTGTGCCGACGAGCCGGACAATCTCGCGGCGCGCGAGTCGATGCTCGCGGCAAGCTGCCTCGGCGGAATCGCCTTCACCAATGGTGCCCTGGGCATCTGCCATGGCGTCGCCCACACCTTCGGCGCCACCTACAACGTGGCACACGGCCTTGCGAACGGCATCGTGCTGCCTTACAGCATCGCCTTCAACCGGGACCGCGACGCCGCTGCCGCCGCCCGCTACGAGGAGCTCGCGAGCTTCGTGGGCAAGACAGACCTCGAGCAGGTCATCCTCGACCTCAAGGCCGAGCTCGGCGTTCCCGTTGCGATGAGGGAGGTCGTGCCCGACGCCGACGAGTTCGAGGCAAACATCGACGTTCTCGTCGGCAAGGTCATGAGCGACGTCTGCACTCCAGCCAACCCGGTCAAGGTCACCGAGGACGATGCGCGCGCGCTCCTCAGAACCGTTTATTACGGAAGGTAGGGAGTATACCCATGAAAATCACGAGCGTCGACGTCATCAGGTCATTCAAGGAGCCCTCGATTCCCGCGGAGGTCGCCGTCGGCAACGTGCCGTGGCATCCCGTCTTCGTGCGCGTCAACACCGACGAGGGCATTTCGGGACTGGGCGAGGTGGGCGTCGCCTACGGCAACGCGCAGAGCGCCGGATTCGGAATGGCGGTCGACTTCGCAAAGTGCATCATTGGCCTTGACCCCATGAACAACGAGCAGATTTGGGATAGGCTGCATCGCCTTACGTTCTGGGGGATGGGCAACGGCGGCGTTATCATGGCGGGCATCTCTGGCATCGACATCGCCCTGTGGGACATTCGCGGCAAGGCCCTGGACGCCCCCGTCTGGAAGCTCCTGGGCGGCAAGACCAACACGAGGCTGCGCGCCTACGCCTCCCAGCTGCAGTTCGACTGGGGCAAGGTCTCTCATTCGCTTGCAAAGCCGGAGGAATATGCCGAAGCGATGCGCAAGGCCATGGCCGACGGCTTCGACGCCGTAAAGGTCGATCCCGTGGGCTTCGACAAGAACGGCGTCTGGATGGGGCGCTCAAGCCGCGGCATCCTTCAGCGCGACCAGATGAAGCTCGCCGTCGACCGCGTCGCCGCAATGCGCGAGGCGGGCCCGGACGTGGACATCATCATCGAGCTCCATGCCCTCACGGACGCAACGACATCCGTTCAGCTTGGCCGGGAGCTCCAGAAGCTGGGCTGCTTCTACTACGAGGAGCCCACGCAGCCGCTTAACGCGCCCCTGTTCCGCGAGATTCACGAGAAGGTGGACATACCCATCGCGACGGGGGAGCGCGTCTACACGCGCTGGGGATACAGACCCTTCTTCGAGGACCATTCCATTAACATCATCCAGCCCGACCTGTGCAACGTGGGTGGCATCACGGAGGGCAAAAAGATTTGCGACCAGGCACATGTCTACGACATTGGAGTGCAGGTCCACTGCTGCGGCGGTCCCGTTTCCGCGAGCGCCGCGCTGCAACTTGAGGCCGTCATTCCGAACTTCGTCATCCACGAGCTCCACGCCTCTGCCCTCATCGAGGACAACATCCGGCTCTGTAAGAACGACTACGTGGCGAAGGGGGGCTACTTCGAGGTGCCGGACGCTCCGGGAATCGGCCAGGAGCTGACGGACTATGCGCTCCAGAATGCGGAGATCGTCACCGTCCGGTAGCGGGCAGGTCGGTCTTGCGCATAGGCCGAGTCCGCTGCAAACCCCGCGTTCCTCGACGCGCCCACGCCCTGCGCTGCCCCCGCCGCTCCTTGCGACGCCGTGACCCTGCGCGGGCGTGCCGAGTCGCTGCCGGGGATTTCGAGGGGCTCTCCTGCCGGGGCGACGATGTTGATTTTCAAAGAGACCGAAAAACCGGAAACCGCTCGCGGAACGTGCCACCGGCACCTTCCGTGGGCGGTTTCCTCTCGGCCGGCGTGGCGCGGACGCTCGGCTCCAACTCGCCTTCGCGCCGCGCCGACCTCGCCTGCCCTGCGACCCCGTCTCCGGGCATGCAAGATATGGATTCCGTGACACGGAATCTCCTTGTCCCGGCGCGGCCGGGGGGCGGGAGCCGCTCCGAGGTCGCTCTCCCGGGAGCGAGGCACGCCGCTCCGAAGTCGCTCCCGCCCGCTCCCGGGCGCCGGTCACGCCCGCCCGTCGCCCTGCTCATACTGCCTCTCCGCGACGCGCTCGAGCGCTCGGAAGGCCTCGAGGCCCTCGCGTATCCCGCGCGCGGTGACACTCACCAC
>OLNE01001169.1_pt1 | contig 19861 bp, 17 predicted proteins | sample 1672431 | NCBI WGS metagenome assembly OLNE01 (sample SAMEA3136685, study PRJEB25190) | human gut metagenome | reverse complement strand
GTTTTTGCGTGCGTAAAAAGTCTGTCCAGGGCAGTAAATGCTATTATGATCTTTGAACCTGATATCGCAGAAAAACAATTATGGCTATGTGTGAAAGCAGGGATTTTTTATAATCTCATCTGTCTGAGCTTTGTATTGATTGCATGGTATCCTGCCGCGCATATGGTACGGATTCTGATAGCAGATGAAAATTTCGCTCAGACGTGGTATATATTCTGGATCCTGCCGTTGATTTTTATCGGCTTAAATCAATTCATGGTCCCAAAATATCAGAGTACTTTATATACAGGGCGGATTTTACAGATTTACATAGTAGTCAGTATTGTTCTTTTAATAATTCTGACTCTCTTTTATGCGATATTTCTTATGATGGCATTAAGTCTGAATAAAAATGCAAGGCTTCAGCAGGAAAATCATTTCCTTTCTCTGCAGCGCTCCAGATATGACAATCTTTGTGCGGCTATTGAAGAGACAAGACAGGTGCGCCATGATATTCGGCATCATTGTCTTCAGTTGTCTGCACTGGCAGAAACAGGAGATATGGAAAAAGTTAAAGAATATCTTTTACGCGCGGACAGTAAAATGCCAGGTATTGATTTCCATTTCTGTGATAATCAGGCCGTAGACAGTATACTTGGATATTATTCGGATCATGCAAAACAAGAAGGTATTCCTTTTCTGGCACAGATTGATATTCCAGAGAATTTTGCCGGGGATGAGATGGATATATGTCTGGTGCTCTCAAACCTTCTGGAAAATGCAATAGAGGCAAGTCTGAAGACAGAAGATTCCAGAAGAAAGATTGTTATAAAGATGTATTTGCATCATACACATATTCTTCTGATTCAGGCTGAAAATAATTTCGATGCAAAGATACTGGAAAAGAATGGTGTTTTTCAGTCTACAAAACATTCGGGAAATGGAATAGGAATTCAATCCATACGCCATATCACAGAAAGAAATGGTGGTGCCAGCAGCTTTACATATAAGGATGGTGAATTTATGGCAAAAATCATGATCCGAATATAAAAGAAAGATTATCGATTGGATTGAGTTTGTGAGTAATGCAAAAAACACAGGGATATATTCATTCTGTTTCACGCATATTTATACCGTTCATCTCTAGACGACACATATGGTGCTTATTGGTGATACATGTAAGGCACGCATCAGCGTAGGTGTTATCGGCAAACATATCGAACCATGTACTGGCTGGAAATTGTGAGATAACTACAGTTGATTTCCTGCCATCCCTGGTATCAAGGACTTCAAAGAGATCCCGGTATTTATCAAGATCGAGTTCCATAAGACCGAAATCATCAATCACAAGCAGCTCCAGTTTGGTCAGAACACTTTCGCATGATGCTCCGCTTATTCTGCTGGATGAACCGACCAGTAATCTGGACAGCCTGAATGAAACAGTGATCCTGAAGGCTCAAAAATCCGACAGAATATGCTCACACAAAGAGGAATTATTTCGGTTGCTTTCGGAAAGTGTAATTATCTCGACATTTGGATGATTTACTATTTCAGGCCAGCAGGCTTCTGCAGGTTCCTGTAAAACGCCAAGAACAGGAATCTGTCCATCAAGAAGACGTAAGATTTCCTCACGGAATAAAGCAGCTTTTGCCTCATGTGGACCAAGCTCATCCATAATGAGCAGGGAACAGTCAGAACACATGGAAAGAATCCTGCAACCAAGACAATTGAAAGTATCTGCAGTATGCTCATTGGCTTTTCCGCACACAAACAGAAGATTCTGTTCATTTGGATTTCTGGGTTCTGTCAGATGATACATATGGACAGAATACTGATCTCCCAGATATTCTTTTGTCCGTACGGTCAGAAATCCGTCTGCAGTTCCCTGGTAATTCTTTAATATTTTTTGAAGCAACGTAGATTTACCAATCTGTTTTTTTCCGGTTAAAAATATATGTCGAGCCATATCAGAATTCCTTTTTATTTTGTAGTAATACCGATTATTTTGCCATGCTATCATTTATGACAGTTCTGTAATTAGGTCGAACTGTTTTGTTTCGAACATCCCAGAGAATTCTTCCATAAGCGGAATGTGTGACTTCTTTGATTTGTCCGTCTTCATTTAAATGGGTGTGAACCCAGTCGGTGATCTTATGTACATTTTCCAGTGTGTGTTCCTCAGATGGAAGCATGTGTTCCATAAGAAAGTCAATGTATTGTTCGTCCGGAGTTACCCAGGTTTCGCGGTGAGATTTTTCATAGCTTGTTTCAGGATCATAGCCAAGTAAAAATAATATATTAAAAAGAGAGAAAAACCATCGACCATTCCACTGAGGCGTTAGTTGTCGGCCAAATACATCCTGCATGATCTGTTCCCGGAGTAAGTTCCGTCTTTCAAGATGTGTGGTGTTACAGCACCATGCCCGGCTCATTTCAATGGACTTCATCAGTCCGTTCATACCATGGAGTGCGGGGGTCATTGAACTGAATACAAGATCAAAGGCATGTTTATAACCTGCTTTTTCGATATCTAATTTTTGAAAGTCACATACATAAAGACAGGCATTACTTAATCCTTCTTTTTGAATATGTTCCATTCCGTGTGAGATCATTTTGTCGGAGATATCAAGTCCGACTACTTTATGTACGTGTCTGGCAAAGGCAGCAGCAAAACGGCCGGGTCCGCATCCGATATCTGCCACATCATAATTTTTGTCAAGAAGTCCCTTTTGTTCGAGATAATTTATTGCACTGACAACACGTTCATTTCCTTTTTGATTCTTTTTGCGTGCATTTTCCCAAAATTCTGCACGTCTGTTCCACATTTCTACCGACTGCTCATTCATATCTGCAGACTGAGATTCCTGCAGAGAAATAAAGTAATCCAATACAGAATCCATTTATGATCCTCCCTGAAATTTATGGTAACTATTCAGAAGACAGTATCCTGCGAGGGTACTGAACAGTTACGTTTTATGAGTTATTTACAGGTAAACAGATGGTCCGTTCACATCCGTAACGGTCATGTGCTGTTATAACATCCATTTCAATATCATATACGGATTGTAGTGTTTCAGATGTAATGACCTCCTTGGGAGTGCCGAATCCAACGACTTTTCCTGTTTTCATGAGGAGAACCTTAGTACCGACAGAAAAAGGGTGCTCAGGGCTGTGTGTCGACATGATAATGCAGTATCCCTGACGGGCAAGTTCTGAAATTACATTCATGAGAAGCTGATGATTTGCATAATCCAGATTTGCTGCCGGCTCATCCATGATAAAGATTTTTGCAGACTGACAGATGGCCCGGGCAATTAAAACCAATTGTCGCTGTCCGCCACTTAAAGATGTATATTTCTTGTTGGCAAGATGCAGTGCATTTACTTTTTCCAATGCAGAGAAAGCAGCCTCACGGTCAGGTTCTTTTGGGGTTTCAAAAGCCGAAAAATGGGAAGCACGTCCCATAATTACGACATCAAGAACGGTATAGGCAAATACGGGGGAATGGTATTGAGGAATATAGGCGATCATATTTGCCAGTGCCTTCGTTGTAAAGTCATGAATGTTTTTTCCGTCAATGACTATTTTTCCATCAGTAACAGGAAGGGTTCCCAGCATCATGCGGAAGAGAGTTGTTTTTCCGCAGCCATTAGGGCCAAGCAGGCAAAGTACATCACCATAGTCGGCATTGCAGCTGATACCTTTTAAAACATCTCCATTTCCGTAACCGCCAAAAACATTTTCTATTGTCAGAAGCATAAACTATGCACGCTCCCTTCGTTTGATAATAAGATAGATAAAAAATGGAGCACCCATGATGCTTGTAACAACACCAAGTGGAAGTTCCATGGATAAAATGGAGCGGGCAATGTCATCAACCAGTATCAGATATCCGCCGCCAAGCATAGCGCTTGCAGGTATCAGTCGGTTATAATCCACGCCTACCAGTGCGCGTGCCAGATGTGGAATCATTAATCCCACCCATCCGATCAGGCCGCCAAGGCAAACAGCTGCAGCACTGAGTAGGGTTGAAGCAATGATAAAAATCAGACGATATTTACGAATATTTATTCCAAGACTTCTGGCTTCTTCTTCATCTAAAGTGAGCAGATTGATCTGCCAGCGAAAAATAAAGATCATACTTAGTCCAATGATCATTGGAATGACACTCCATACAAAAGAATTCATAGTAGTCTTGGTCAGACTGCCCATGAGCCAGAAGGTGATCTGTTGAAGAACGTCATTGGGATCTGCAATGTATTTGATCATGGTTACGCCCGCATTGCAGAGTGACATGATCATAGTTCCTGTCAGTACAAGACTGAGTGTGTGAGAGTGTGCAGACTTTCGGCTGATGAGGTAGGATGCGGCAACTGCAATCACACCGCCTGCAAAAGCAGAAAGCTGAATCACCCAGTTTGAAGCTCCGTTTAAAATAGCAAAAGCAGCACCAAGACTGGCACCGGATGAAACACCAAGGATGTCCGGAGATACCAGCGGATTGCGAAACATTCCCTGATAAGTGGAACCTGCTACTGAAAGGGAAACTCCAATAAATAAAGCGGAGAGGATACGCGGCAGACGGATATTCCAGAATATGGTAGCCGCCTGCGGCAAAATATCTCCCTTATAACCAAATTTTGATAAAAATGCTTTCAGTACCTGAGAGGGGGTAAGCGGATAATATCCGACTCCAAAGGAAAGTATTATAATTATAAATAAAATTACCAGCATAACTGTCAGTAACAGACGATGACGTTTTCGCTGGGTGGTATTTATTTCTTTAGCGTTATCTGTCAGATTCATGATCACTCACCTTGTGTAACTTGACTAACTGAATTTATGGTGCTATACTCAGAAAAAAGCGAATTGTTTTTGAAAACTATTCGCATATATATTATAATGCGAAAAAGTTGTATAGTCAATTTAATAAACGTCAAATCTGACTGAATATGGAGAAAAGAAGGGAGAGAATTTATGAACAAAAAGCACAGACATCTTTTGGCGTTGCTGTTATGCTTCGTGATGACAGTCAGCCTTTTTGCAGGTTATTCGGAAACAAAAGCGGCTTCGGAAGAGACAACACAGAGTGAGGAGCAGACTGAAACACAGGAAACCGGGGAAACACGTGAGATCACAGATATGGCTGGAAGAAAGGTTACTGTCCCGGCAGCAGAAGATATAGAATCTGTTTTTTCGACAGGCCCGGTTGCTGCAATTTTTATGTATATGGTTGCACCTGATAAACTTCTGGGATGGAATTATGAATTAAATGACGTTGAGAAGTCAATTATTCTGGAAAAATATCATGATCTTCCGAATTTTGGAATGGGAGATGCGATCAATTATGAAGCTGTAATTGCTGCTAATCCTACAATTGCACTTAATTGTGGCAAAATCAATGATGCAATGGTTTCTGACTGTGATGCGTTATCGAAAAGTCTGGGAATCCCGGTTATTGCAGTGGATAACGAACTCAATAATTCGGCAGAGGCGTTTCGATTTATGGGTGAACTTCTTGGCGTAGAGGATCATGCAGAAGAGCTTGCTGAGTATTCAGAGAAGATATTTACAGATATTGCTTCACTTGCGGATATCCCGGAAGACGAGAAGGTCAGTGTATATTTTGGCAATGGAGAGGATTCTCTGGAAACTGCACCTAGAGGATCTCAGCATGCACAGATCCTTGATGCGGTCAATGTAACCAATGTTGCAGATCTGGAACTTGGAGACGGATCTCGCGTTCAGATTTCAGCTGAACAGCTTCTTGCGTGGAATCCGGATGTGATCGTTGTAAATGGGGAACCAAAAGCAGACAAGAGCGGAAACTCTGCAGCAGAAGATATTCTGAGCAATCCAGACTACGCTTCGTTAAAAGCGGTACAGGATAACAAAGTTTATGGAACTCCAAATGCACCGTTCAGCTGGGTGGATCGTCCGGCCGGACCCAATCGTCTGATTGGTATGCGTTGGCTCTCCGCAGTGGTTTATCCAGAATACATCAAATGTGATGTTAATGAAGAAATACGTGAGTTTTTTAATCTTTTCTATCATGTTGATCTATCTGATGAACAGTTGGAAAATGTTCTTAAAGGAACTTTATAAATGTCAGGCAGAGACGTGGAATAAGACTATACAATGAGATAAAAATCTCCGGTTCAGAGTGAACCGGAGATTTTGGCATATTAAGAAAAGTCATATCTTACGAAGTATTGCACTTCCATGCAGATCACATACAGGATCTGCGAAGAGATGGTTTTTCTGACAGAATTCATCAACAGCTTTTTTGCAGCCGGAGAACTGTGTGCTGTACACATCATGGATCAGGAGAACTCCGCCTGTAGAAAGGCGTTCATAAAACAGTGGAAGCGCAGCGGCAGTCGGAGCGTAGAGATCAGCATCCAGAGATACGAAACAGAAAGCTGTATCTGTGACATCAGCAAAAGTATCCGGAAACCATCCTTTATGGATCACAGTCCGTGCAGAATCAGGCATAATGCGAAGAACAGAGTCAACATCAGTAGAAGAGAAATCACCTGTTCTGGCACGGGACAGATTACAGGAGGTCTCTATTGCCACATCTTTTTCTGAAAATCCCTCAAAAGTATCAAAAAGATGGATTTTGCGATCTGGAAAGGCAGCACTGATCAGGGAAGAAAATTCACCCTGAAAAACACCGAGTTCGGCAACATCTCCCGAAATATTTAACTGATAGATCTGCTCTGATAAGAGACGCATAACAGCAATCCGTGCATCGAACATGCGAAGGGCAGATGGATCACAAAATGGTCCGTGATAACCTAAGCTTTCCATCTGTTTTCTCATAGAGTTACGTCGTTCTTCATCTAATACACCCAGGATGATCAGATCCGGAAGAAGTGCAGCTGCATCATCTGGGGAACAGATAGGAACATGGCCAATATGCTGTCCATGCTTCCGGGAATCATTATCGGCAAAGCACAAAAGTTTACAGGAACTGCCAAGTAGTCTTGCAGTCATCTGTCCAATCTGTCCGGCACCAAAGATTACAGTTCGATATACAGGTTTTGTCATCATTTTGCGGCAGCCTTTCTGTCGGCACGAACCTCGATCATCTGTCCTGTGATGGAGATTGCTATTTCAGCCGGTGTTTCTGCTTTAATCTCAAGTCCTACAGGAGAGACAATCCGTTCCAGTTCTTGTTCAGTAACATCGTACTCTTCCACAAGCTTGCGGAAAACAGCAGCTTTTTTTGCACGGCTTCCGATAACCCCGATATAACATGCTGGTGTGGCAAGAAGCTGTGCCTGTACGATTGTGTCATAAGCATGCCCACGTGTCATCACGCAGCAGTAATCTGCATCTGTGACAGAGATACTCTGGCCCAGATGATTAAAATCACAAAGTATCGTTTCAACTGCATCCGGGAAAAGCACAGGATCAATAAATTCCGGGCGGTCGTCCAGAACGACACAGCGGAAATCAACACTTGCTAATATTGGTACAAGCTTTTGCGAAACATGTCCACCACCAAATACATAGACAGTTCCGGATGTGCCTATTTGTTCTGAAAACAAATCATAATCATCACCGCGATAACGGCATGGCTGTGCAGACAAGGACGATAATATGGATGAAGGAACAGCGGCATTTCCGATCAGGCCATAAGAAGAGCTGTAAAGACTCATGCCGGAGGTTGTCTTAAGATCACAGATCAGCCAGAAATCCTTTCGTTCCTCGTATGATTTTTCGGCAGTTTCTGTAATTTCTGAAATAACCGGATCATTATGATCAAGATACTGGAAAAAGACGGTAACATCACCACCACAGATCATACCGATATTCTCAACATCCTTACGGTTCAGTCGGAATTCATGTTCGCAGGATTCTTTTTTCTCAAGAATATCCTGAGCCATAAGTTCAGCACGATACTCGACAGCACCGCCGCCGATAGTGCCTGCAATTCTACCGCTTTTTCCGATCAGCATGCGGGATCCGGCACCTCGTGGAGTCGATCCTGATGATGCTGTGATGGAAGCAAGCACAAGGTCATTTCCCTCCAGAAATTGCTGTTTTATTGTCTGAAATAATGTTCTCATATAAAAAACCTCCGGTAATTTTGTATGTTAAAGTGTTATGTAACAGATGGATTGTATCATATCCTGCAGCGCGCGAGCCTGCTTTAACTGGCGTTCGTGTGATTTCATCGCTTCCGGACTTTTGCATTTATGCAGATTGTCAGCAAATCTTTTTTCGATAGATACACGCTGTGTTTCCTCAATCAGTTTATCAGCCAGAAAAACAATAGCCGTTTCATCCAGTTTTGTTTCTTTTAAACCATGATGCTGTGAAATGATCTGGCTGATTTCGGGATAACCTAATTGTAAGAAAAGGTCACCGCCTGTTTTTGTGTGATGTTTCTGAAGTCTTGCAATATCATGCAGAAGCGCACCGGAGCGGATGAGCTGCTGATCAAAAAGATATCCATGAACTTTAAGTATATCACATAAACGGCAGGCCAGTTCCGTAACGGCATCGCTGTGAGCCTGTACATGCTGCGGGAGATCAACAGAATTCCTGAGCATCCGACATAATTCATCATTCAAAACAGGATGCGGCAATATGTAATGTGAATCAGATAAGGCAGCATTTCCCTCTGCATCTACTCTTAGATGATAATAAGAGCCGCATGGAAGCCGGAACTTCTGTCTGTCAGATATTTCCGGATGAAGCATCCATAAATAAAAAGAGATCACATCCGTATGAGCGACAACCGCAATATTACTGTCCGAAGAATGAAGAATCCTGGAAATCGCCTGTGAAAAGCGTGTACCGGATTCCAGAGGAGTCTCTGCTCCTGGAATCGGACATTCCGGATTTCTGCCACGTGCCTCATAAATCGCCGGCCATTTTTGACGTATTTTATCAAAAGAAAGGCCGTCCCACGATCCAAGATTTCGTTCTGACAGTTCGGAAACAGTCAGATGTGGAAGGGCAGGTGCTATATGACTGGCTGTATCGACAGCCCTTGATAAAGGACTGCAGTATATTGCAGAGATCTTATCGGACAGTTCCTCGTGCAAAAGGACTGCCTGTAAGTGTCCAAGCATGGATAAAGGCAGGTCAGTCTGTCCGATACAATAAGAATGTTCATCCGGATATTGTGGCTTTCCGTGTCGTATCAGATAAAGATCACGCATTAAAAAATCCTCTGAAACAATTTTCAAATATTTTTTCTGAACAGTTTCGTGTTTCTTCTGAAAAACGCGCATATCGTTTCAGAAACTCTTCACCGTATGGTGTCAGTTCACTGTGACTTCCGTTTACACCGCCCTGGCTTCTGCTGATCAATGGTTCGTGAAGCTGCGATTCCAATGTACGGATCAGATTCCAGCTGGTGGAATAGGAAATGTGCATATGCTCACAGGCATCGCGGACAGAGCCTGTTTCATGGATCAGCGTCAGAAGCGAATAAAGCTGTTCATCAAAGAATACTTTTTCGCGAGCCAGCTGAATGTGGATTTCTGAACGGATCAGACTCTGGTTGTGTGCATGGAGAAGCTCGGCATAATCCTCTGGTGTGTCGGCATCGTGAATGATTCCGGGATCCTCCACATTCAGAAAATACATGGGTGTGCCGCAGTGCTCTACAGCACCTTCAAGACCTGAACTGCCGTCATCTTTCAGGATGGAATCAATAAGTGAGGAACGGAGCAGGATCGGGTGACCGGGTTTACCCTCACAGACCGGAGTTACAAGAGGATGGTCTGCGGAGAGCATTTGAGTGACAGTCCGGGCTGTAAACAGTGGAACGTCCACAGGGGTAAAGAGCACTGTATCAACCTTGTCTTTCAGATACTCCAGTCCGATCCGGACAGAATCAAACATATGAGTTGTTGCATAGTCTTCGTTTCGAAGAAAGATTACATTATTGGAGGCAAGATGGCGCTCCAGCACATCTGCCTTATATCCTGTTACCACAACTACTTTAGAAATCCCGGCCTGCCGGAAATTATTGATCACTCGCTGGGCAATGGAAATGGATCCAAGCTGAAGCATGGGTTTAAAGTCTCCCATTCGTGATGATTTTCCGGCAGCAACAATCAAGGCACCTGTCTGCATGATAGTCACCTCCTTAAAGGCATTGTATAAAATTGGTACTATTATATCATAAAAAAAAGAAAATTGTGTGAAAATAGCCAAATTTTATTTAATTGTAATTTGCAATATTGTAAAAAAGCATGATAGAATGAATATATACATAATGATGTGGACAGGAGAACTTTTTCATGGATAAGATTTTTGAAATTACCGCAAAAGAAGTTACCATACAGGTAAAAGATGAGCGTACGGGAGTTGAATACAGCCGGACACTTCCGATGGATTATTACGAAAATGCAAATGTATTAAAACTCAGCGGTGAGAATCTGGATGGAAGCAGTTCTTCCATTGTTTTCTATTCTGCCAGAGGAATGGAAAGACTCAAAGATCTGACAGGCAAGGGTGCGGATCATGATCCATGCGGAACACATAAGCCGGAAGATCAGTAACATAATAGGGACATTTTTTTAACAGGAGGGATGCAAGATGATCAAAAAGACATTGAAGATCAATGGTGTTGAGAGAATCCTTATTCTTGATAAGGATGAAACACTGGCACAGGTTCTCCGTAATCATCTTCTTCTTACGGGATGTAAGATTGGCTGCGGTGAGGGCCATTGTGGAGCTTGTAACGTAATTATGAACGGAAAAGTTACAAGATCCTGTATCTATAAGATGAGTCGTGTTCCGGATAATGCAGAGATTACAACCATTGAAGGTGTGGGAACAATTTCTGATATGCATCCGATCCAGGTTGCCTGGATGGCATACGGATGTGCACAGTGTGGTTTCTGTTCTCCAGGTTTCATTATCTCAGCGAAGGTTCTTCTTGACAATAATCCAAGCCCGACTCGAGAAGAAGTAAGAGAATGGTTTAACAAACAGCGTAACCTTTGTCGCTGTACCGGTTACAAGCCGCTCATCGATGCAACTATGGCAGCAGCAAAAGTTATGCGTGGCGAGATGACAAAAGAGGATCTTGTTTTTAAACAGACCGGTGATTCTATTGTTGGTACAAATTATATTCGTCCATCAGCAGCACAGAAGGTAACAGGTACCTGGGATTTCGGTGCAGATGATGCCTTAAAGATGCCGGAGGGAACTCTTCGTCTGGCACTTACACAGGCAAAAGTTTCTCATGCGAACATCCTCAGCATTGATACAACAGAAGCAGAAGGCATGCCGGGGGTTTTCCGTGTTATCACTGCAAAAGACATTAAAGCAGCCGGCGGAACAAACAAGATCAATGGTCTTGTAATGCTTCCGAAACACAATAAGACAGATGGATTTGAACGTCCGGTACTCTGCGATGAGAAGATTTTCCAGTTTGGTGATGCGATTGCAATCGTAGCAGCTGATACAGAAGAACATGCACGTGCAGCGGCAGATGCAGTTAAAGTTGAGATTGAAGAACTTCCTGCATATATGAATGCAATGGATGCGATCGCACCGGATGCGGCAGAAATCCATCCAGGTGTTCCAAATGCATTCTTTGAGACAAACTGTATCAAGGGACCTGATTTTGACTGGGACAGCATTCCGGATTCACAGCAGGTAGAGATCGAATCCTACTGTTCACGTCAGCCACATCTCCATCTTGAACCGGACTGTGGTTATGGCTACATTGATGAAGATGGTATGATAACAGTGCATTCCAAATCTATCGGTATTCATCTCCATATGCCGATGATCGCTGATGGTATCGGCGTTCCGATGGAGAATTTAAGAATTGTTCAGAACCATGCAGGAGGAACCTTTGGTTACAAGTTCTCTCCGACAAATGAAGCCCTGATCGGTGCAGCTGTAAAAATTCTTGAGCGTCCTGTATCTCTGGTATTCAATCAGTTCCAGAACATTACTTATACAGGAAAGAGATCTCCTGCATTTATGAATATTAAACTTGCGGCAGATGAAAATGGTAAACTCCTTGCTCTCTGGGGCAACAATTATGTGGATCATGGTCCATATTCAGAATTTGGTGATCTGCTTACCATGAGACTTTCTCAGTTCACAGGCGCTGGTTATGGAATCAATTCTATCCGTAACAAATCTACAACAGTATTTACTAACCATGCATGGGGATCTGCTTTCCGTGCTTACGGTTCTCCGCAGTCCTATATGGGATCTGAGATCGCAATTGATGTTCTGGCAGCAAAGATGGGAATCGATCCGTTTGATATGCGTGAAATGAACTGTTACAAGGAATCTGAAGGAACCACGATCCCGACAGGTTATCCGCCGGAAGTATATTGTGAGGAAGCACTGTTCAAGACTGCACGTCCGTTGTATGAAGCAGCTAAGAAACGTGTTGCCGAGAAGAATGCAGCTTCTGATGGCAAGATAAAATATGGTATCGGTGTATCTCTTGGTGTTTATGGCTGCGGACTTGATGGTGTTGATACATCCAATGCTTTTGCAGAACTGAATCCGGATGGAACTGTTACAATGTATGCTGCATGGGAAGATCATGGACAGGGTGCGGATATGGGCGTTCTTGTATCATCTCATGAAACACTTCGTCAGGCCGGAATCAGACCTGAACAGATCAAACTTGTTATGAATGATACTAAGACATGTCCGAATGCAGGTCCGGCAGGTGGTTCTCGTTCACAGGTTATGTCAGGCAATGCATGCCGTCTGGCAGCAGAAAACCTTGTTGCAGCAATGAAGAAAGAAGATGGAACGTTCCGTACTTATGACGAAATGGTAGCGGAAGGTCTTGAAACAAAATATGAAGGTAACTGGGTAACAACCTTCTGTGCAGATCATCCGATCGATCAGGATACGGCACAGGGTGATCCGTTTGCAACTTATATGTACACGATTTTCCTTCCGGAAGTTGCAGTTAATACAGAGACCGGCAAGGTTACTGTTGAGAAATTTACATGTGTTGCCGATGTAGGTACGATCATGAACAGACTTCTTGTAGAAGGCAACTTCTATGGTGGCCTTGTACAGGGTGTGGGTCTTGCTCTGACAGAAGACTTTGAAGATTTGAACCACGATACCACTCTGAAAAATTGTGGTATCCCATACCCGAAGGATGCGCCGGATGATATTGAACTTCATTTCAATGAAACCTATCGTCCAAGTGGCCCTTATGGCGCTGCCGGCTGTGGTGAGGCTCCACTGGATGCTCCGCATCCTGCAATCCTGAATGCAATCTACAACGCGACAGGTGCACGTATTACACGTGTTCCTGCCCGTCCGGAAAGAGTTCTTGCAGCATTGAAGGAACTTGAGAAATAAATCATAAATCTGATTTTATCATGTGATATAATGAGGGGAGACGGTAAACTGTCTCCCCTTTAGAGACGAAAGAATTGTATTGATTCGGTTCACAGCAACGAAAGGAGTGCAGGCTATGACATATATACAGGAAAGAGGTTCTACTCATGTGTATCATGTAAATCGAATGTCAAAGGAAGAGATGGATCATATGATCAGTCTCTGCGTCCATGATCAGCCGGCTTACTGTGTTGCGGCCTGTCCCTTCAAAGTAGATACAAAAGAGATGCTGTTTTATGCTGCAAAAGGAAATTTTAAGAAGGCTCTGGCAATCTATGAAAAGATCACTCCATTTCCGATGATTCTCTGCGACGGATGCACGGCTCCCTGTGAAGAGAAATGTAAGCTTTGTGAAATTGGCGACGGTGTATCCATACGTGAAGTAGAGCGCGCAATTGTCCGATATGGGGAATCCGGAAAACGGAGCAGTGTTTTTCGTATAAGAAAAAAGAAAAAGGCAGTAATTTTCGGGTCAGGATTATTTCCACTGTTTCTGGCAGGGGAACTGGAGCGGAAAATGTATCCTACAACTATTTACTGTCAGGAAGAAAATTATGAAGAGTATATTGCAGCAGCTGCACATCTGTCGGAATCTGATTGTCGGAATGAAGCGAAACGTCTGAAATCCATGGATCTTGTTTTTGAATTCGGATGCAGTCTTGATCCTGTATTTATCAGAGAAAAAATGGAATTGGCAGATGTGGTTTGTGCATCAGAAGAGATTGCACAAAAGCTGGCACCACAGGAAGTAGCAGACATAGAAATCATGCTGAGAGAACAGGCCAGGATCGTCAGCGGACCAACACAATCAGTGATGGATGCTGCTTTTTCTGCAAAGAGAGCCGCCCTGACGGTAGATCTTCTCGTGCAGAATCTTTCTCCGTACAGCAACAGAGGCAGTGAAGGAGCAGTTACTACCAGGCTTTATACGAATATAGAAGGCATCAAAGGGTCAGAAAGAATCCCCTGTGGTGCAGAGGGATATTCGAAAGAAGAGGCTGTTGAGGAAGCAAAGAGATGCATACAGTGTCATTGTGATGAGTGTATAAAAAGCTGTGTTTACTTAAGTGAATATAAAAAGCATCCGGGGCTTCTGGCCCGTGAAATTTATAATAATACCCAGATTATTATGGGAGATCATCCAATGAATAAAGCGATGAATTCCTGTTCACTCTGCGGACAGTGTACGGTGACATGTCCGAACGGATTTGATATGAGTCAGGTTTGCAGATCCGCAAGAGAAAACATGGTATCCACGGATAAGATGCCATTGGCGCCGCATGAGTTTGCGTTGATGGACATGTTGTTTTCAAATTCAGAAGCTTTTTTATGTAAACCTCAGCCTGGATTTGATATCTGCAGATATGTGTTTTTTCCAGGATGTCAGGCCGGAGCGATTGCGCCGGATGTAGTCATGGATGTATATGAAGACCTGTGCAGAAGAGTTGAAGGCGGGGTTGCACTGATTCTGGGGTGCTGTGGTGCAATCAGTGAATGGGCAGGTCGTTATGAAATGACAGAAAAAGTAAACGAGCAGCTGAAACAGGAGCTTGCAAAGCTTGGCGATCCTGCAATCATAGCAGGTTGTCCGAGCTGTATGAAACAGTTAAAAGAGAGTACTGGTGCAGTGGTCACAGGAGTCTGGGAAATTCTGAAGGAAATCGGACTTCCCGAGACGGCCAGGGGACTGGAAGTACCGGTTGCAATACATGATGCCTGCGGTGCCAGAGGAGATGTACATACACAGGATACGATAAGAGAGCTTCTGACCGAAATGGGATGTACAGTTGAAAATACAGAATATTCCAGAGATTTGTCTCCCTGTTGTGGGTATGGCGGCCTGACGGCATATGCGAATAAGGATATGGCAGCCAAAATGGCAGCAAAATGTCTGGAACGTTCAGATGCACCATATGTGACATATTGCATGGCATGCAGAGATCGATTTGTCAGAGAAGGAAGAGAGTCCAGACATATTCTGGAACTACTGTATGGAGATCATGCCTGCAGTATGCCGGATATCAGCGAGAAACGATACAACAGGCTTATGCTGAAAGAAAAACTTCTGAAAAATATCTGGAATGAGGAACTGATGATGGAAAAAAAAGATTATACCGTGACCTATACAGAAGATGCGATCCGAATGATGGATGAACGTATGATCCTTAAGAGTGACGTTGAGAGAGTGCTGGCAGATTACCGAGAAAGTCAGGAAGCAGTCCTTGATGAAGAAACAAAAGAACTGGTAGCAAGAAGTCGACTTGGAAATGTAACATTCTGGGTGCGTTTTATAGAAACAGAAGAAGGGTATCTGGTACGCAGAGCATACAGTCATCGAATGAATATTATGAAAAGGGTGGGACAATAATGGCAGTTGAGAGAAACTATTATACGATTGATCCGGAAGGAAAGCTGACCTGCAACAAATGCAAGGTTCCACTGGTAAAAGGAAAAGCAAAATTCATGTATCTGGAAAACGGTTTTCCGGTTGAGATGCCGGTCTGTCCAAAGTGTGGTTTTGTCTATGTTCCGGAGGAACTGGCTCTTGGAAAAGTTCTGGCAGTGGAACGTGCACTGGAGGACAAATAAATGAACAGACATCCGGGTGGTGAGGCACAGACACTCCATCTTCTGGAATATGTCAAATTCAGGAAAGGAATGGAAGCCCTTGATCTTGGAGCGGGTGAAGGTGAGACCGTGCGAATCCTGAAATCCCTGGGAATAAATGCACATGGAGTGGATCTTTCACCACGGAGCAGGGATGTACAGAAAGGAGATTTTCTGAACCTTGACTACACAGCAGAGAGTATGGATCTTTGCATCAGCCAGTGTGCATTTTTTGTCAGCGGAGATCAGCAAAAAGCTGTTTCAGAATGTTGGCGTGTATTGAAAAAAGGCGGATTACTCGTGTTGTCAGATTTGGATCAGGGAAATCTTGTAGAGGTTGTTAAATGTACAGGATTCTGCATTCTTCACCAGGAAGACCAGACGGCTCTCTGGAGGGAATATTATCTGGAAGCAATCTGGAATGATTCATTCTGCTGCGAGGAGTATAAGCTTCTGCAGAAGCAGTATAAAGGAAAAAAGCTAAGTTATACGGCAGTGATTGGCAGAAAGGAGTAGCATATGGACCTTTATGAAAGAATAGCGGAACTTGGGAGCATGGGATATCATTGTTCGCAGATGATGATGATCATGACGCTGGAAACCATAGGTGAAGAAAATCCACAGCTTGTAAAAGCTCTGGGTGGTCTTGGCGGAGGAATCGGTTATTGTGGAGATACATGCGGATGTCTGACAGGAGGTGCCTGTGCGATAGGATATTTCCTTGGCAACCTGGCACCGGAGGAGAAAGAAGATGTTCAGATGAAACCGGCTGTGCAGGAACTGTATCAGTGGTTCCGTGAAAAAACGGAAGAAGAATTCGGAGTGTTTTATTGTAAAGATATCACACATCTGGACTGGGGAGTGATCATGGAGAGATGTCCTGCACTCATCGCAGAGACATACATGAAAGTTATGGAAATACTGACAGAACGGGGGATAATTGAAGTTTGATTACAATTGGTAAAACGAAAAGCGTCTGTCCGGTATGTATGAAGGTACTTCCGGCTAAAAAGTGTATAGGTGAAGAGGGGATTTATCTGACAAAGGAATGTGATCTTCATGGGAAATTCCGGACACTGATCTGGGAGGGAAGTGTAGCAGATTACCTCTCCTGGGGAAGAGAAAATCTGTCTGCTGAGACTCCTGTAAATCCAAAGAGTAAAGAAAAGGCCTGTCCGAATAACTGCGGGCTCTGCGAGGAACATGAACGAAAAGGCTGCTGTATGGTTCTGGAAGTTACAAAGCGCTGCAATCTTCATTGTCCGGTCTGTTTTGCTTCGGCAGGTGAAAGTCAGGAGAAAGGAGATCCTTCTATCTGTGAAATAGAAAAACAGTTTGATTTTCTGATGGAGCATGGAGGTCCGTTTAATATACAGCTTTCAGGCGGTGAGCCGACGATGAGAGACGATCTTCCTGAAATCATACGTATGGGAAGAGAAAAAGGTTTTACATTTTTTCAGCTGAATACTAATGGGATCCGCCTTGCAGAGGAAGAGGAATATGCCAGAAAACTGAAAAAAGCGGGACTGAACACGGTGTTTCTTCAGTTTGACGGAGTGAGTGATGATGTTTATCGGACGCTTCGTGGACAGGATATGATGGAAGTGAAGAAGAAAGCTGTCCGGAACTGTTCCGAGGCGGAGCTTGGAATTGCTCTGGTACCGGTCATTGCCCCCGGAGTGAATGATATGCAGGCAGGGGATATCCTGAAGTTTGCTCTGGATCATATGCCATTCGTACGAGGGGTACATTTTCAGCCAATCAGTTATTTTGGCAGGTGTTCACAGGAACGCCCGCAAAATCCGATCACGATACCGAGGATGTTGAAGCTGATCGAGGAACAGACAGAGGGACTCATGAAAGCAGAGGATTTTGCCGGAGGCGGAGCTGAGAATCCATACTGTTCTTTTCATGCGAGTTATCTGAGAAAAGGTGAGAGAAAATTAAAGCTTCTTGAAAAGAAATCCGGAAAAGGATGTTGTTGTACAACCAGTGATGATTCCAGACAGTATGTTGAGAACCAGTGGAGCTACAGTACAAAAACTTATGATGAGGGTGAGATGACGCAGACAGACGCACTGGATGAGTTTCTGAATCGGGTTCATAATGAGACCTTTGCAGTATCAGGAATGCTTTTTCAGGATGCCTGGAATCTGGAGCTTGACCGTCTGAAACGTTGCTATATCTGTGAAGTGGATTCGGAATATGGTATGGTACCGTTTTGTGCCTACAACCTGACTAATTCGAAAGGAACATATTTATACAGAAAGTGAAACGAACCAATATTGATGAAATGATCTGTAAGCAGGAAGGTATTGCAGAAGTTACGAGAGAAGCACTAAATAAAATACAGCTTGCTAAACTGAATGCTGTTCTGAAAAGAGAAAAAGAACGAGAGGGATTTTACAGGAATCTGCCGGAAAAACTGGAAAATCTGGATGCTTTGAAAACATTTCCGTTTACGACAGAGTCGGAGCTGGCGAAAAACAGTGGAAGGATGCTTCTGTGTTCACAGGGAGAAGTCCAGAGAGTAATCTCAGAACAGACGAGTGGAACAACCGGTGCCGGTAAACGTGTATTTTACACAGAAAGAGACTGTGAACATACGATAGAGCTTTTTATGGCGGGACTTGGTGAGTTTATTTATCCTGGAAGTACGACTATGGTTGCCATGCCGTTTTCCGGTCCCTTCGGTCTTGGAGAACTGATCGCGGAGGCCATCAGGCGTATAGGCGCAAAACCTCTCCTGACCGGAACTGGCAGAACTTACGGCGAACTAAAAACAATTCTGGAAAAAGAGCAGCCGGATACTTATGTCGGTATGCCGGTGGCACTGCTTTCCATGCTCAGAATGTGTGGAAAAGGCAGTATAAAAAGAGCTCTGGTATCTGGCGATGCCTGTCCGGAAACAGTGATGAATGCGATAGAAAAAATTCTGGAGACACAGCTCTGGCCGCATTATGGTTCCAGAGAGATGGGGCTTGGCGGAGCCATCTGCTGTGCTGCTCATGATGGCATGCATATGCGGGAAAATCATTGTATTATGGAAATCATAGATGAAAAGGGAAACGTACTTCCTGATGGAGAATGGGGAGAACTGGTGATCACAACCATTGGAATGGAGGCACAGCCTCTGATCCGGTACCGGACCGGAGACTGTACACGTATTATTCCGGGAAGATGTATCTGTGGAAGTGAAGTAAAGCGCCTGGATTTTGTGAAGCGGATCAGTCAGCCCGGAACGATCAGAGAGATGGATGATGTGTTGTTTCAGATTCCGGAACTGGTAGATTACAGTGTCAGGATCACAGAAGACAAAAAAGAAATTACAGCACTTCTCACATCAGACAAAGGAATGGAATCACTCAGGAATGTTCTGACAGACGGAGATACCATATCTCTGAATTGCAGAAAAGCAGAATGGAAAGATACAGCCTTATATTCTGCAAAACGCGTGATACTCTATTATACCGGATAATATGGACCACCACAACAGGAATTATTTGTATGCTCCATCATCTTACCTCCCAAGAAAAAAATACCGGGCTATCCATCAGGACAGTCCGGTATTTTTTAATTCTAATTATTCACAAAGTTTGGAAAATTCGTCAGCTACAAACTGAACTTTTGGTCCAATGATTACCTGTACGGAAGTTTTGCCAGGTTTGATAACACCAGCAACACCAGCAGATTTGATTACTTTATCACTGACTGCAGTAATATCTTTTACTTCAAGTCTTAATCTTGTGATGCAGTTGTCAATGCTTGTGATGTTTTCTTTTCCGCCACAGCCTTCGAGGATTTTTGCTGCGATTGCTGTGTAGTCATTGCTTACTAATTCAACTTTTTTCTCTGCTTCAAGATCGTCGTCATCTTCTCTACCAGGAGTTTTCAGATCGAATTTCTT
>OLNE01001167.1_pt1 | contig 19874 bp, 11 predicted proteins | sample 1672431 | NCBI WGS metagenome assembly OLNE01 (sample SAMEA3136685, study PRJEB25190) | human gut metagenome | reverse complement strand
AAGCGGCACACGAGCAAATCGAGCTCGCCGTGGAACGCACCGACACGGCCCTGCGCGAGGCAGGCGTGCGCCTTCGCGTGATGGCGCACCGCAAGGGCAGCTCCATGGTGTTCGTCTGGCGGCCCGACCTCATGCGTGCCTTCATCAGCCGCGACCCCGAAGCAACAATGCTCGAGGTAGAAGGCTATACTGTGGACGACGACGAGGCCTGCGTCAACCGGCTCCAGACCCGCGTGCTCAGCTTTGATGCACGTCCGCGCAACCCCGACGGCACCGACCGCTTTCCTCACGAGGTCGGATTCTTGCTTGGCTACCCGGTCGACGACGTCATGGGTTTCGTGCGCACGCGGGCCGCGGCCCTGGCCCGCGGCTGGTGGAACGTCTACTCCGACGTCGAACGCGCCCAGCGCGTCTTCCGCGCCTACGACGCGTGCGTCACCTTGGCCGACCAGCGCATGTGCGAAGGAGACACGCTGGTAAACCTGTCAAGCGGCCCAGCGAATCTGGCAGCAAACAAGGCACTGGCGCTGTATCGATAGCCTTGCATCAGCCGGCGCGAGCACATATCGCAAGCCTTACCACTCCAGGCGAACCCTTGTCAGAGGCTTATTCAACGAGTCGCCGAATCGGCTGCGCGTTTGTCTCATTACATGCCTATACTGCGGTCACTCAACCCACAGGCCTGGAGGCAACATGGCGCAGGATATGAACGGCGGCACGGCAACAAACAAGACAAGTCGCGCAACATCGGCAGACAAGATCACACCAGCAGGCCGTACGCAAGTAAGCAACGCCCAGAAACCCCACCCGGCCAGCGGCGCAGCAGCCAAGAAAAGCCCCGCGAAACCCAAGACGCCCAACGCCTCCACCGCAGACACCCCTTCGTCCGCCGAGCATCTCACCGAGGAGCTCCTCGAGCGTCTGCTTGCCAGCAGGTCAGTCGACTCGTACCTTGAGAACGCCGAGACGCCCGACCGGTCATTGCCCGACTACCTGTTTGAGCTGCTCGACAAGCGCAAACTCAAGCGCGCCGACGTCATGCGCGGTTCGGGCCTCAACGGCACGGTGGTGTACGACATCTTCTCGGGCAAAAGCCGCCCCGGGCACGACCACGCTGTGATGCTTGCCCTAGGCCTGAAAGCCAATCTGCGCGAAACACAGCGCATCTTGCGCTTGGCTGGGGCCGGCGAGCTGTGGTGCAAGCGCCGCCGCGATGCCGTGCTCATCTGGTGCATCGAGCACGGCCTGACGCGCGCCGAAACCGACGACGAACTCTACCGCCTCGGCGAGAAAACGCTGCTCGGCACCGACCGGCTCCAGTAGGGCCAACGCGCCTCCAGAGACACCAGCGGCCCTGCTGAAGAACCAGGCCACATCTGCATAATTCAGTTGCCAACTGAGGAACCACCCCTCCCACAAGGTTAGAATATGGGATTTGACGAGATGGAAAGGGAGGGTGCGCGTGACCGACGAACAAGTCTTGCACGCCATGTGCATAGACGACAGCTACCACGTCGAGCGCGTGCTCGCCGAAAAGCCCAACGGCACCACTGAGCTTGTGACCATCGAGGGCGCTGGGCCATTCGTGCGCAAGAAAATCCCCCTTGAGCTGGCAAACCGCCGCGTTTGGTCCATCTTGCCCGAATGCGACTGTGCGCGCCTTCCCCACGTTGAGACAACCTACGAGCTGCCCGACCGCTTCGTGGTGGTGTACGACTACATGCCCGGCGAGTCGCTTGAAAGCCTTGTGCAGACAAAGGGTCAGCTAGACGAGAACATGGCCGTTGAGCTGACGGCTCAAATCTGCGAGGCAGCCGAAACCCTGCACGCCGCGGGCGTCATCCACCGCGACATCACGCCAGCCAACATCATCGTGGCTGCCGACGGAGCGCACCTCATCGACCTGGGTATCGCCCGCACACGCAACGCCCAAGCCACACGCGACACCACTTCGCTCGGTACCTGGGGATACGCCTCGCCCGAGCAGTACGGTTTCGCCCAAACCGACGCACGCTCCGACGTCTACTCCATTGGGCGCCTGCTGGGCTTCATGCTGTGTGGGGTGCATCCCGGCGAAAAAGAGTACGACGAGGCGCTTGCCCAGGCGAACGGCATCACGCCATCAACGCGAGCCGCCATCGAGAAAGCCTGCGCTTTTGAACCCAGCGCGCGTTACCAGTCGGCAGCCGACCTCGCCGAGGCGCTTGGGCGGCCAATCAAGACAAAGCAGCATACAGCTGGTACCTGGGGCGAAGGCGCGCGTAATATGCGCGACCAAACCAGCACCAGTCAGGCCGAATCAAACGACAAGGCCATTGCCCAGCCGCCCGCAGAGAAGGAGCCGGGGAGCCGGTCCTCTCAACCCGACAAACCAGCCCGCAAGAAGCACGGGTGCCTCGCATTCCTGGTAGTGGCACTTGCCACCTTCATCGTCGTCGCCACCATCGGCATAACAGACATGAAGCGGACAGAGCAGGCGCAATACGAGAGCGCGACGTTCACCTGGCCCACGACAGGACTGGCGACGCTGCTGCCAGAGCCCGCAAGCAGCTGGGGCACGATGCCCTTCAACGACGACTCCTGCCTGAGCTTCGAGGTGCGCGGCTGCAGCGAGGAGGCCTATTCGGCCTACGTCGAAGCCTGCCAGGCAAAGGGCTTTGACGTCGAACCTGAGTGGATTGGCGACTACTCCTATTACGCCTACGACGCCGAGGGCAACAGGCTGAGCCTGCACCTATACACAAGCAAATCCGTGATGGACGTGAGCCTGAATGGGGCGACGATGCTCGACGAGCTCGCCTGGCCCACATTCGGCCTGGCAGCAAACCTGCCTGCACCCGTCTCACACACAGGCAAGGTCACGACCGACAGCTCGTCCGCCTGGCAAGCGACCATAGGGCAGACCACCCTCGATGACTACGCCGCCTACGTCGACGAGCTCCTCGCCGCCGGCTTCGACCAAGACTACAAGCGAGGCGACGAGTCGTTCTCGGGCACCAGCACCGACGGCATCCACGTGGAGGTGCGCTACGCAGGCGCCAACAGAATGACCGTGCGCGCCGAAGGTGCAGACATCCAAATGTAGTGGGCTGGCAAGGTTCAGGGCCAGCAAGCCTTGCCTTTGAGGCCCACTGCCTCGCCGTTGATACAGCAAGCCGACAAACACCCAGAACCTGAGGGCATTCAGCCAATTGCCCAGCAGGAACGTCCTAGCAGCCTTCCCTTACATGCGAGTCTCTATCCCGCCAGCCGTTGACCGTAACTCAGTTGGCAACTGAGGAAAAGCACCTGAAGAACGTTCAGACTTGCCCCGTCCCAATCGCAAGGCATGGCAAGGAGGCCATCATGGGCAAGAAAAGCACGGGCGAACAGCTACCAGAAATCCCAACGAACAGCGCTCCTACAGGAAAGCGGCGCAAAAAGCCGGGGTGTTTAGCAACAATCGGCATCATCCTCATCGTCCTCATTGTTATCGCCGGAGTCGGAACCTCAATCAACAACCACAACAAGCAGGTAGAATACGAGAACCAAACGTTCACCTGGCCAACCTCGGGACTGGCGACCCTACTGCCTGAACCCGCGACGAACAAGGGGCAAATCATCTCGAGCAATGACACGTCCCTAAGCGTCGAGGTGCATGGCTGCGACGAGGCAAGCTACTCGGCCTATCTCAAGCAGTGTCAAGACGCGGGCTTCACTGTGGAGGCGTCCTCGAGCTCGGACAGCTATGACGCGTACGACGAAGAGGGCAACAAGCTCCGTCTCAACCTATACAAGAGCACGGACGAAATGGACATCGTGCTCGATAAGGCCGAAGAGTTCGACGGCCTCGTCTGGCCCACGACCGGCCTGGCAGCCAATCTGCCCGCCCCCGCTTCGACCATGGGTAAAATCATCACGGACAGCTCAAGTGCCTGGAAGGCAACTATGGGTCAGACCGACAAAGCCGCCTACAAAGCATATGTCGAGGAGGTTTTCGCGGCAGGCTTCGACCAGAACTACGACAAGGGCGACGAATCGTTCACGGCCGACAATACGAACGGCCTGCACGTTGAGATCCGCTACACAGGGGCCAATACAATGAGCGTCGGCATCAAAGTCGCAGAAAGCGAAGAGCGGCCCGATAAAGACGTCTCCGCCGCATCGACCACCGCCGGCACGGCAAGCAGTACGCAGGATGCAAGCTCCACAGCGGCAACCGCTGACACGGCAAACGACGCTCAAGGCACCGACACAACCGATGCCAAAACCGCAGGTGACGACAGTACGAAGACTCGTTCAAACACTTCAGACAAGAAGGACGGCAACCTGGGACAATCTCTCATCAACGCCGGGGGCGAGCTGCTCAACGGCGCCGTAAACGCAGCCGCGGACGCGCTCGTAACTCCCGAGTTCAAGGAAATGCTGGACAGCTACGAGACATTCATGAACCACTACGTCGAAATCGCAAAGCGCGCTGAAACCAGCACCGACGCCCAGCTTTTGAGCGAATACGGTACCTTGATCCAGGAAGAGGCAGACTGGATTGCCAAAATTGACGCCATTGACCCCAACACGCTCTCCGCAGCCGATTCGGCATACTACGTGGCCGTAACCGGTCGGGTGCTCGCTAAGGTCTCCGAGCTGCCACAACGCTAAGATACGGTCCGGCTTAAACCTCACCGACAAAAGTGCCGTCCGCACCAAACTACCAGGTGCGGACGGCACTGCTGTCAATGTCGTGCAATTGCCTGAGGCGGCCTTACCAACTTGTCACCAACAACCCGTAAAACGCCGACAGGGGTGAGCGGGGTTCTCTTATAATGGGCGGCATTGCCCGAAGGGCGGGCATGGGGGATACCGTCGATAAGGCTGAGGGAGGCGAGCATGGACAACGTCAGCAAGAGCCCTGTCATCCAGGTGCGCGGCCTGCGCAAGGAATACCGCCTGGCAGACGACACCGTGGTGGCGCTCAAGCGCATCGACCTGGACATCATGGCCGGCGAGGTCTGCTGCATCTTCGGCACCTCTGGCTCGGGCAAGTCCACGCTGCTCAACCAGCTCGCAGGCCTGGAAAAGCCGACGCGCGGCTGCGTCTACATCGCAGGCGCCCCCATCTCGCGCATGAACGAAAACGAGCTCGCGGCCTTTCGCCAGAAATACCTGGGGTTCATCTTCCAGGCCTACAACCTCCTGCCTGCGCTGACCGCCACCGAAAACGTGGCGTTGCCCCTCGCTTTTCGCGGCATGCCCAAGCGCAAGCGCGAGGCACTGGCACGCAAGATGCTCGCCCGCGTGGGCCTGGGCAGCCGAGCCGACCATTTCCCCAGCCAGATGTCGGGCGGCCAGCAGCAGCGCGTAGGCATCGCACGCGCCTTCGTAACACGGCCGCGCGTGATGTTTGCCGACGAGCCCACCGGCAACCTTGACTCGAAGACGACGGCCGAGGTCATGCAGATGATCTGCGGTTTTGCGCGCGCCCACGGCCAGACCATCGTGCTCGTGTCGCACGACCCCAACATGGCGGCCTATGCCGACCGCATCGTCACGCTCATCGACGGTCTCATCGTGAGCGACGAACGCGTGGAGTACCCGGAGTCCGACCCCGAGCAACTAGGGGTCGACGGCGACTGGTCGGACGCCCCCGCCGGCCCGTCAACCAGGGGCGGCAATCAGCCAGACGCCCCCACTGGGCAGCCAAGCTGCGGTGACGACCGACCCGGGCCCGGCATCGGCCCCCAGACTGCCGAGTCCCCGAGCGCGACCGCCGACGCCCGCAACGGGGACGCCGGCCGATCCGACCCCAACGCTGGCGTAGAAGTCCCTGCAACCTCCGCCACCAGCGAACCAACCGGCCGCGCACAATGCGACGCCGCAATCAAGGAGTAAGAATGCCCCTCGTCATACCCGCCATCACAGCCGTGCGCACGCGCCGAACCATGCATCGACTTGCAGTCGCCCTGTCCGGTGTGGCCCTGGCCGTGGCGTGCTCGGCTACACCTTTTGCCCTCAACGCGCACCGCGCCCTGGCAGAAGGCAACGTGCCCATCATCAGCGAGCAGCCGGGCGCCTCCGGCGGCGAGCAGGGCGGCATCGTCGTAAACCCTGCACCCGACAACCCCCAGCCCGATCCCAACCCAGCGCCCGCCCCCTCGCCTGCGCCCACGCTCATTGCCAGCCGCGCCGACATCCCAGCCCTGGCTCCCGGCCAGCAGGCTGAGGTGGAGGTGACGTTCGAGAACACGGGCGACACCGCGCTCATCCAGCCTGTCACCTCGTTCTCGACCTCCTCCGGACTCGTGCTTGTGGGCAACTCCTCCACGCTTGCCCTGCCCGACATCGAGCCGCACGGCAAGCAGACCGTCAAGATCACCGTTGCCGCACTCGACGGCAGTGCCAATGCTGCACAGTCGCTCGACGTCGAGACGCGCTTCAACTACGTGCGTGACGGCGCCCTCACCCAGGCGAGCGCGACCGACAGTGTGCCCATTCCTTGCGCTGCGGCAACCCCCGGCACAGGCGACAACCCTGACCAGGGCGGCGCGGGCGACGGTGGCGCGAACCCGGGCGACGGAAGCGGCGACGGCTCGGGTGACTGGGGCGGCGATGGGGGCGCAGACTGGGGCGGCGGCACGGGCGTCCCTGACTACTCAGACGGCATGGGCGGCTCTATCACGCAGACCACAACGGCCGGCACCCCCGACAAGCCCGTGCCCAACGTCATCGTGAGCAACTTCTCCTACGGCGACGGCACGGGCGCGGTGGCCGCAGGCAGCACGTTCCCGCTCACGTTTGCCTTCACCAACACGAGCACCTCCCTCACCGTTGAGAACCTCGTGGTGTCGGTGGACACGGGCGACCAGTTCACCATCAACGGCGGCACGAACACGTTCTACTCGGCCTACCTGGGCGCGGGCGAGCTGCAGCAGCAGACGCTCAACCTCAAGGCCATCTCCGGCGACAAGGCCGTGCCTGGCACCGTCACCATCGGCTTCAAATACGAATATGTGGAGAACAACGAGCGCAAGAGCGCAAACACCGAGGTCAAGCTCACGGTGCCGGTCTTCCAGCCCGACCGCTTTGAGCTCGCGAACCCCGTTGCGCCCGACTACGCCTCGGTGGGAGAAGAGGCCACCGTCACCATCTCCTACGTCAACAAGGGCAAGTCTGCCGTGTCCAACGTGGCCGTAAGCATCTCCGGCGAGGGCATCCACACCGAGACGCCCGCGCAAAACGTGGGCAACCTCGAGTCGGGCAAGAGCGGCACTATCGGCCTTGCCTTCACACCCACGCAGGGCGGCACGCTCAGCCTCACGCTCACCGTGGAGTACGAGAACGCCAACGACGACACGGTGACCAAGACGTTTCCCCTGCAGGTAGACGTCATGGACGACCCGTATGCCAACATGAGCGACGAGGAGCTGCAGGCACTCTTCGGCGGTGGCATGGACGATGGCTTTGAGGGAGACGGCGCCCAGCAGGGTCTCCCCGTGTCTGCAATCATTGGCATCGTGGTTGCCGCGCTTGCTGCCGTCACCCTGGTCGTCGTTGCCGTGCGCCGCGGGAGCAAGAAGCGCAAGGCAAACCAGAGCTGGGAAGACGATGACGACTGGGGCGACTGGGGTACCACGGTGCCTCCGCTCAACGAGCATGTGCCCGTTATCCCCCGCGGCCAGGACACCATCGTGCGCGGCAACGGCGCCAGCCAACCCCATGTGCCCGGCGAGCTGAATCAGACAAGCGGCAGCCAACCCGGCACAGGCCAGCCCGGCACCGTGCAGCCTGGCACAACCGGCAACGCCTCCACCAGGGCAAGCGACCCCAGTGGCGCCTCTTCGCACATGAGGCCCTAGCCCGTGCGGGCCTCCGACATCGCAGGCATGTGCCTGCAGAACCTCAAGCGCAGACGCGCCCGCACCGTCCTCACCTCGCTGGGCGTTCTCGTGGGCACCTGCTCCATCGTTATCATGGTCTCCATCGGCCTGGGACTCTCCGAGCAGATGAACCAGACGCTCGCACAGATGGGCGACCTCAGCATCATCCAGGTGAATGCGCCGTATGCGTACTCGTCGTCCGACGACGGCATCAAGCTCAACGACGAGGCCGTCGCGCAGATGGAGGCAGTCGAGGGCGTCGCCGCCGTGAGCCCCAAGATGCCCCTGTCCCTGGACAGCGACGACACGATGTTCACACTCTATGCTGGCACCGGCGACAGGTACGTGTGCAGCTGGGCCACCATCGTGGGCATGAAGGCGGCGGCACTCGACAGCGTGGGATACGAACCCGTCGAGGGCGAGCAGCTCAAGTCATTTGCCAGCGGCATGTCCAAGGCAACAACAGGCGGCGCGATAGACGTGCTCGTGGGCCAGTGGCTCGCCTACAACTTCTCCGACACCTACCGCGCCGAGGGCAGCCAGTATGTCGACCGCTATTCCTATCTCTACGACTGGGACGGCACCGGCGACATGCCCGACGAGAGCCTGGCGCCCGACCCCTTCTTCGACATCCTCTCGGTGGGCAACCTCACGCTCGTCGCGCTCGACTCAAATGGCAACGAGAAGATACGCTTCACCCTGCATCCCGTGGGAAAACTGGCCGAGGACTACTCCAAGGGCGACGAGACGAGCCAGGGCATCGTCATGGACGTGGCCGATGCACAAGCGATTCTCGCGCAGGTCACCGGCAAGACGCCCGCTCTCACCTACAGCCAGGCCATCGTTAAGGTCGACGACATCTCGCACGTGGCCGACGTGGAGAAAGAAATCCAAGGCATGGGCTTCTCGACCTACTCGATGGAGTCCATCCGCGAACCCATGGAGCAGCAGGCGGCGCAACAGCAGCTTATGTTGGGCGGCCTGGGCGCCATCTCGCTCTTCGTGGCCGCGCTGGGAATCACGAACACCATGGTGATGAGCATCACCGAACGCACGCGCGAGATCGGCGTGATGAAGGCACTGGGATGCTACGTGCGCGACATTCGGGCGTTGTTCCTGGCCGAGGCAGGCGCCATCGGCCTTCTCGGCGGCGCGGCCGGCTGCCTTGTGAGCTTCGCGGTGTCACTCGGCATGAACCTCGTGAGCGCAGGCGACTTCACCGGCGAGGGCTGGCTGCACGCGCTGGTGGGCGGCGGTGCGCAGGCCCGCATGTCCGTCATCCCTTGGTGGCTCTACCTGGGTGCCGTCGTGTTCTCCATGCTCATCGGCCTCGTCTCGGGCTACTACCCGGCACGCAAGGCGACAAAGATCTCGGCCATCGAGGCAATCAGACAGTAGCGAAGCGATTGGGGCGGAACCGCCAGGCCAAAGCCCCCACGGCTCCGCCCCATCCGAGCGCAACGCTTCGAGGCGAACACGACACCGCGCCCCACGCGTCATGCGCGATGCCGTATTGCCCTCAAGGCATCCACCCAAGGGGCAGCAGCGCTCCAATCAACCCAAACAAGTGCCTGAAAATGAAGGCTTGCGATGTGCCAGCGCGGCTGTCCCGCGCCCTCACGCGACACATGGGCAGCCGAAGGCGCGTGGTATCATGTGCCCTTGTCTGGTGCGCATATCGGCATTAAGGGGAAGGAGGCCTGCGTGGGACGCATCTGGAACAAAACGCCGGCGTGGCTTTCCGGCATAGAGGCAGACCTGACACTTGTCGCGGGCTTTGCCTCGTTTCTCGCCGTTGTCGACTTCCTCTTTTGGGGTGGCGCAGTTTCCAGCATCGCCCGACCCTACACCTCGCTTGACATCTTTACGTTTTTCACCATCCCCTGCTTTCTTGTAGCGGGAGCCGCTTTGTTCGCTTTTGCCCTGAGCAATCGGTTCATGATGCTGGGAAAGGACGCGCCCGGGTTTGTCGCGTCTGTCGAAGCAGCGGGCGTCATCGGCGGGGCATGCGTCCTCACAAGCCTCCTGACAAGCGAAACCGCCTGCCCGCCCCTCTTGGCCCTCACGGCAACGGTGCTCGGTCTTGGGTTGGCGGCGGGCTTCTTCGGCTGGGGGTGCACGCTCGGCACTTTGCCCCTCGGCCGCCTCGTGGGGACCGTGGGCTGCGCCTGCGTGCTTTTCCCGCTCGCCGCCCTGGTCTTGACGTTCTCGCCGACCCTGTCCAAGTACCTCATTGCCGGCGTGCTCACCTGCTGCTCGGTCACGCTCCGGCGCACGAGAGCGCATGCGTTTCCTGACGGCGAGCCGGCCGCACGCGACACAGGCGCCGTTGAAGACGCAGACGCCTTCCGGGTGGCCTCATCTCAGGGCGAGACCCCGGGCACGGCCCGCGCCGTCTGGCACGCCTACGGCATCACCGCCCTCAGCTTTGCATCGCTGGGCTTCGTGGCGGGACTGTCGCGCATGGTGGCCCTCAGCAACGGCGCCAACAACCTCGCCGTCATGCTGGGCTCTCCTCTCTTTACGCTTATCGCAGGCATCGTCATGCTCGGGTTGTGGAAAAAGCGCGGGAGTATCGTGACGCCAACGGGCTTTTATCAGGCAGCTTTCCCCTTCGCGGCCTCGGGCTTTGTCGTGTTCAGCATCGCCGGGCTGGGGCTCAGCACCGCCTTTGCCTGTTTTGCAAACTTCTTCTTTGAGTTCATGCTCGCCGTCATCACCGTGCACAGCCTGAGCATGCGCGACACGCCGGATACGCTCAGGCTTCCCTCATATTGCCTGGCCCTGGGACTTGCCCTTCTGTTCGCATGCCTGGGCACCGTTGTGAGCCTCGTCACGCGCGACATGTGGGTAGGAAGCCTGCCGGGACTGGCGCTTAGCGTGGTCGTGTGCATCTACGTGCTCTCTATGGCCCTCATGCTGCAAATGCGCGAGCACCGCAAGCTTAACCAAGATACGAGCGGTGCCCAGGCAGGCAACGATGAAAATCTCCCTGTCCAGGATTCGGCCAGCCCCGTAGAGCGCATGGAATCTGCCATCGCCACATGGGCTGAAGGGGCAGCCACAACATATGAGCTGACGCCGCGCGAAACGGAGATTCTGCCGCTCGTGGTGCGCGGTCTCGACACGCCCACCATCGCCCAGGCGCTTGGCGTGTCCGACAACACCGTGCGCACGCATAAGAAGAGTCTCTACCGCAAGCTCGACGTACACTCAAAGCAAGAGCTTCTCGAACTCATGCATCAGGCCAGGTAGATAGCCCGTCTAACCCTTGTCATGTGAAGCTGAGAGTCAACTTCACCCTTGCCCAGGCAATGACAATCGCGCTTTGTCCGCGCCATACTCGCCTTGGACACGCACCCAATCGTGGGTGCAAAGGAGACACAAGGGAGATATGCATGAACAGCACGATTTCTCGTCGCACGTTCCTTGCCGGTGCCAGCACCGCAGCCGCCAGCGCGCTCGTGGCAAGCAGCGCCATCGCTGAGGAGGCCAAGTCCGAGCAGGCTGACGCTCAGGCCGAGAGTGCCCTGGCCGCCGACGAGCTTCTCTACACCGCTTCCATCAACCCCCAGGACAGCGACTGGCTTGGCACCGAGACTGACTTCGCCACGCTGTTCTCCCCCTGGAAGCTCGGCAACATCGAGCTGTCCCACCGCATGGTGAAATCCGCCGCCGGTTCGGCCACCTACCTGGCCGGCTACACCGACGAGCTGTTTGACTACTACGTCAACCTCGCCAAGGGTGGCGTTGAGATGATCTGGGTCGAGGGCGAGGCCTTCGCTCTGGGCGAGGACGGCACCTTCGGCGCAGACGCTCTCGACTTCGGCAAGCGTCTCGTGGAAGCCTGCGCCGAGTACGGCTCTCACCTGGGCTATCAGTGGGCCCTCTTCGGCTCGAGCGTGGCTGAGGACGCCATGACCGTCGAGCAGATCCAGGCCATGGAGGACGTCGCAGCTACGTACGCCACCCAGCTCAAGGAGATGGGCTTCGAGGCCATCGAGATCAACGCCGCCGGCTTCAACCAGGGCGAACAGTTCCTCTCGCGCTTCTACAACACCCGCACCGACGAATACGGCTTCGCCACGCCCGAAAACCGTTCTCGCTGGGTGTGCGAGTGCATCCAGAAAATCAAGGCGGCCGCCGGCGAGGACTTCGTCGTGCAGATCCTCATCAACTGCATCGAGGACAACGACAACCTCGACAACAGCGCCACGCTCATGACCACCGACAACATGGTGACCAACCCCCGCAACAAGGCCACGACGGTGGAAGAGGGCATCGCCATGGCCAAGTGCATGGAGGAGGCCGGCGCAGACTCGATGCACCTGCGTCTGGGCCCGCTCGGCAACCACCCCTGCCAGTTCGGCAGCGACCTGTACTTCCTGCTCAACGGCATTGAGGGCGCCACGGGCTTCGGCACCCAGTACGACTTCTCCAAGAACTGGCAGGGCTACCTCGACGGTTCCCACCAGGGCGCCGGCATGCTCATCGGCGTGGTCGAGCGCTACAAGCAGGCACTTTCCATCCCCTGCGGTTGCGTGACCTACAACGATCCCGCCCATGCCCCCGAGTTCTTCGAGCAGGCTCTGGCCGAGGGCAAGGTCGACTTCTACATGATGACCCGCCCGCTCACCGTTGACTTCGATTACGTCAACAAGCTGCGCGAGGGCCGCATCGACGAGATTGCGCCCTGCACGCGCTGCCTGCACTGCCACATCGGCTCCAACCAGATGAACCGCGCCCTGGGCTACTGCCGTGTCAATGCACTCACCCAGCGCGTTATGACTGAGAACGGCCCGGCCACCTACGAGCTCGAGCCTGCCGCAGCCCCCAAGAACGTCATGGTCGTCGGCGGTGGCCCCGCCGGCATGGAGGCCGCCCGCATCGCGGCTCTTCGCGGCCACACCGTCACGCTGTATGAGAAGTCCGGCATCCTGGGCGGCATGCTTCCCTTCGCCAGCGCCGTGAAGGGCCCGCACGAGAACCTCGACCAGCTCAACGCCTATCTCCAGAAGCAGCTCGAGCTTGCTGGCGTCACTGTTGTGACCAACACCGAGGTCACGGCCGACACGGTTGCCCAGGCAGCCCCCGACGCGCTCGTGCTTGCCTGCGGCGGCTCCCGCACCGCGCTCGACCTGGGCGGCGAGGGTGTCGAGGTCGTTGACCTCGAGCAGTTCATGTTCGCCGATCTGGGCGACAACGTCGTGGTCTACGGCTCCAATGCCCAGGCCTTCGACTGCGCGCTGTGGCTCACCGTGCACAAGAAGCACGTGGTCATGGTCACGCCCAACACGGTCGACGAGCTCGACATGCAGCAGTCCCAGCATGCCCAGCGCTTCATGACCACCGCCCTGTACGCCCTCGGCCTGCAGGTCTATACCGAGGCCAGCATCACCGGCGTCGCTGACGGCCAAATCACCGTCACGAGCGCAAGCGCCGGCGTGGACTACATGGTGCCGTGCAGCCAGGTAATCAACGCCGCCGACATGGTGGCCAACACCGGCCTGCTCGACGAGGTCAGCGTCGCCGAGACCTACGCCATCGGCGACTGCGCCAACCCCTTCAACATCGCCCTGGCCATCCGCGGCGGCAATGACGCGGGCCGCGCGCTGTAAAGCAAAACCGCACTCGCTGAAAAAGGCGGCGCAAACGCGAAGGGCGCGCCGGGGCCGCTCGGTCCCGACGCGCCCTTTCTCATTGGCCCCCGGCCCGGGGCATTGGGCCGGGGGCCTCGACCTTGGGGAGAGGTCCCTTGCTAGGAGGGCTTAGGAGGTCTTCTTGCCGAACGCGGTCATGAGGCCGCCGATGATGGCCTGGGAGTCGACCGTCGCGCCGGCGATGGTGTCGACGCCCATCGTCTGCTGGGAGACGATCTCGTCGGCCAGCTCGTTGAACTGGTCCTCGGTCATGAACATGTTCTCCTTGCCGTCGCCCAGGGCGATGCCGACGAGCTGCTTGTCCTTGATCGTGAAGATCACGGTGTAGGGGTCGTGCAGGCCCACGACCTCGACGGGGTAGTCGCCGTCCTCGGCCTCGGCCCAGGGCTCGCTGACGCCGGCGCCCTCGGTGGGGTGCAGGTCGGCGTGGCCGCCCAGGATGGTGTCGACGGCGGCGCGGGCCGAGCAGATGGCCTCGTGCAGGTAGGTGCCGTTCTGGTAGAGGTTGGAGACGAGGGACCCCAGCTCGCCGGCGGAGTACAGGTTCTCGATGGGCTCGTCGTCCCAGTTGAGGACCTCGCCCTTGATGTTGCGGCGGGCGCCGCCGGAGCACGCGGGCATCGCGGGGAACTCCTCGATGGCGTAGAACGGCGGGGTCTCGATCTTGGCCATCGTGGCGATGTCGCGGCCGAAGTCGGCGTCGGCGCCGGCCTCCACCATCTCGTTGAAGTGGTCGACCTCGGCCCTCAGGTTCTCGGGGTCCTTGCCGATGAGCTCGGCGAGCTCCTCGATCGTGTCGGCCTTGACGATCCAGCCCTTCTCGACCTCGACGGAGTTGTCAGCGGACCAGTCGTAGGGGTTGCGGCAGCTGACGGGCCAGCCGATCCAGTTGTTGACCATGGGCTGGGCCTGGCGGCAGGCGTCGTCGAAGACGATGTGGACGGGCTGCATGCGGCCGATCGGCACGTCGACGTAGGAGCCGTGGTCGTAGTACTTCATGTGCTGGCGCTGGTAGGAGCGGGCCTCGTCGTAGTAGCGGGTGCCGTCGGCGGCGACCTCCATCCAGCTGCCCTGGACCATGTAGAACTGGCGGATGAAGCAGGTGTCGAAGTCGGGCACCTTGATGCCGTGGAACATGCCGCAGCTCATGGTGTGGTTGTCCATGTGCCACATCTTGGCGCCGATGGCCATCTGCATCTTGACGCCGTCGCCCACGACGTAGGGGGAGCCGGCGTTGTAGATGGTGGAGCCGCCGTTGAAGTCGCGGTACATCTGGGCGTCGCCCTCGTAGCCGCCGGTGCACAGCAGGACGCCCTTGTTGGCCTTGACGTAGATCACGCTACCGTCGGGGGTCTGGACGCCCACGCCGTCGACGCGGCGGGTGACGGCGTCCTGGACCAGGCAGACGACCCTGTGGGAGTAGTTGGGCTTCGCGCCGCGGACCTCGGCGGCGGCGGCCATGCCGTTCCAGCAGCCGCCGTTCTCGAAGGGCACGCCGCCGTCCTTCTTGCGGAAGTGGCCGGTGGCGCCCACGAAGTCGGCGCCGACCAGGTCGGGGAACTCGACGAGCAGGGTGCCGTAGCGCAGGGCGCCGCCGCCGGAGTAGCCGACCTCGTAGCCGGCGGGCTCCAGGGCGCCCTGGATCCACTCGATGTCGCTGGAGAACTGGGTGGTCAGCCACTCGAAGTCCTCCTCGGGCACGGGGTTGGGCTCGTTCATGGCGCGCATGTAGGTGCGGAAGGTCTCGATGTCGTTGGGCTCGGGGAAGATGACGCACTGGCCGGAGGCGACGGCCTGGCCGCCGGCGTTCTCCTCGTCGGAGGAGTCGTAGATGACGATGTCGACGTCGGGGTCGATCTCGACGGCCTCGACGTAGGCGGTGGTGCCGGCCATGCCGTAGCCGACGACGACGATGTCGTGCTCCTCGTCCCACTCGACGTTCTGGGTGGCCTTGACCCAGCTGCTGGGGTCCTTGTACCCGGCGGCCTCGTCGGCGAGCGCGGCGGTAGCGCCGGCGGCGACGCCCAGGGAGGCCGCGCCGAGGGCGGCGCCCTTCACGAGGCTGCGGCGGGTGACGTTTGATGTGGCCATGGTGTTTCCCCTTTCGTTGCGCCCCCGCCCTTGTCGGGGCGCGCACTGGAGTTCGGCGCCCCCCTTGTGCGACTGTGCGCCGGGTCCGCGTGCGTCTTGCCCGCGGGTCCGGCGCGCCCTCGCCGGGCGCCTTCGACGACTCGAGTTATAGCCCGGGCCGCAACCGCCGCGCATCGGCCGCACCCTCGCCAAAACGACGCGAGGACATCGGCCGCGCATCCACTTTTGAGGGGGATGAGGATGGCTGAGCCGATGGGTGTTGACTTTTCCATGCGTATGTTGAGCTGGTGTTTTGACATCTTTACTGTCAGAGCGCGCCGACTGGGCCGCATTTCGACAAAATCGATATTTGCTGTCCCCAGCGAGCAAAACGCCACCGCGAGACCCTTGCCGCGATGCTGAATTCTTGTCAATCCTCCCCCGCTCAGCCTCTCTCCTACCGTGGCCCAACCACAGGACAGCGCCCCCAAACAAACTGAGCCGCCGATACATCCCCTCAAGGAGCATCGGCGACTCGGGACTCGGCCTATGCGATTGGGCGAATCAGCGCCAGTTTGTTACTTCGTCTTGGGAGCAATGCCCTCGGGATAGCCCCAGTGGCCTTCCTCGGCATGATGGACGGTCTCCCAGTGACCCGTGGCATCGTGATGCACGGTCTCGGTGTAGCCGTCGACCACCCAATAGTTCCAGCCGGACTGATAGCACTCATGCTGTTCGGCGTGATAGTACATGTGCTCGCTGGCGAACTCGTAGTTTTCAAACATGCCGCCGCAGGCCGTGCACATCCAAGGATACACAGGGTCGCCGGAGGACTGAATGTAGCCGTGGTACAGACCGATGAACGTCGAGAAGTGAGCATCCGCCTCGGCAAGATCCCAGAAATCGATACCGCACGACGGGCATGTCCAGGTGTTGGCACCCTCCAGATGCTGACCGGTCTCCACAAAGCGTTGCTCATCCCAAGCCTGGGTGTCAACCACCCAAACCTTCTCATCCCATGCGGCCTTGTCGACATACCACACCCAATCGCACAGCGGCAGGCCCTCGGGCGTGTAGGGGGCAACGCCGGAGACGCGAGCAGCGGCCTTCACGCCAGAATCGGTGACGGTCGACCAAATCTCTTCCAGCGACCAACGGCCATCGGCACCGATGAGGGCAGCCACGGCGTTCTGCTTTGCAGGCTTCGTCTCGGACTGAGCGGCCGTCGCATTCCCAGACTTTATCTGGTCGGCGGCGTCTGCGGCCTTGAACTCGTACACGAAGGCAGAGCCGGGGTTGCCCCACACATCGAGCGCGATCCACGTCAGCGTTTTGACAGCCGGCGGCTTGGGCGCATCGGCAGAAGCCGCCTCGGGCGCCTTGGAATTCTTGTCGGTTGCGTCAGCTGCGACGTCCTTGGGGGCTTCTTGCTTGGCGGCGGCCAGCTCCTCGGCCGTCCTTGCCACAGAGGTCAGGTCGCCGTTCTCAACAAGCGAGCCATCAAGCTGGGAGGCAAGCGCCGCGGCGCGAATAGCCGCGAGCTCCGGCACGCCGAGCGTGCCCAAGTCGAGCGGGGCAACATCAGTAGAAGACGCGCTCTTTTTGGCAGGGTCGGGCGTGACAACGCCTCCCGGGCCCCACTGGATGACCCATACATCGCCCTCGCTTGCGACGATGCGAAGGTTGTCGGTCCCCAGCACCGAAGCGTCGGAGTTGCCATACGCAAGCTCGCCGCGGCACAGGGCCTCGAGGTCCTCAACAGCCACAATCTGAACCTCAGGCTCGGCGGTCGCAGCGGGTGCCTGCGCATTAGCGGCGGTTTCAGCCTTGCCAGGAGCCTCCGTGGTGGCAGCGCCCTCAGACTTGGCCGACTTGTCGGCATCGCCTGATCCCTTGCCGTCGGCAGACGCTTCAACCTTTGCCGTCGTGTCGAACTTGGCAACCTCGGCCGATCCCTTCGTATCGGCAGAAGTATCAGCCTTTGCCGGTACCGCTGAGCTAGACGCATCCGACTTGTCCGACTTACCTGCATCAGCGGAAACCTCAGGCTTCGACGACTTGTCGGCGCTGGTAGACGAGCCCGACTTGTCCGTCTTCTCCGCGTCAGCGGAAGTATCTGTCTTGCCGGGCGTCTCCGTGCTGGCAGACGTGTCCGTCTTGCCCGGCTTTGCCGTGTCGGTCGTCGCTTCGGGCTTTGCCGAAGTCTCGGGCTTGGTGGTCTCCCCTGCCTCAGGTACAGGCCAGCTCTTGAACGGATCGAGGAACTTCGAGTCCGACGCAGCCAGGGCGCTCAGCGGCGCCGCGGCAAGCGAGGCCGAAATTACCAGGGAAAAAATCCCTGCAAAAGCGACCGGTGCGCGGTTTTGTTTCATGGGTGGCTCCCTTTCGTTCAGACAGGTGCGGCTATACAATGCCATTGTATTGGCCCGTCAAGCCAATCACCAATCCCTTTGGGCCACAGGCACTGGCCCGTATGGCACCTCATGTCCCATTCAGGCGCCACGGCAGCCGCGCACGTCACTGCAACCGCATACGGCACGGCAATCGCGCGTATCACGCCAGCTACATGCGTCAAGGCAGCCGCGTGCCCCTCAGCGGCCGCATGCCCCAGCAACCGCACGCACCACGGCGACCGCATGCACCACACCACCGCGCACCATGGCAGCCCCATGCGCCGCGCGAGCATGCGCCCGTGCAGGCCCCAAGCTAAGAAACCCGCCTCACCCACGCTCAAATGGGCACGTTAACCGCCCATATTAGATGTATCATGCCATGGTCTAGCAACTGCACACAGGAAAGGGGAACCCATGAGCAACAAGGGCAAAAAGGTCAAGGTCCACTACGTTGGCACGCTCGACAACGGAGAGGTGTTCGACAGCTCGCGCGAGCGCGACAAGCCCATCGAGTTTACCTGCATGAAGGGCCAGATGATTCCCGGCTTTGACCGCGCGGTCGAGAACATGCAGGTAGGTGACGTCATCGACGTTCACATCGAACCTCAGGACGCCTACGGCATGCCCGACCCCAAGAACGTGCTCAAGGTCAAGTTCGGCGAGCACCTCTACTTCTACGACGAGAACGACAAGCCGATTATGATGACCATCAAGTCGGCCCAACACGGCAAGGCCACTTTTGTGGGCATGAAGGACAAGGACCTCGCCCCCATCGTGGTCAACGTCGGCGAGACGCACACCATCATCGCCCGCAAGATGGGCAAGCGTTCGCTGCCGGTCGTCTCCGCCAAGAACGACATCGTCGAGTTCGACACGAACCACCGCCTGGCCGGCAAGGCCCTTAACTTCAACATCGAGCTGCTCGAGGTCGAGGAGTAGGCAAAGCCCCTGGCAGCCGGCCCAACAAGGCATCAACTGGTACCCGCTAAGCTTCCATCCACCCGCATACGGGCGGCTTGTCGGGTCCAGTTCGCGCCCAAAAACAGCCCGGCGAACTCTCGGGGGCGGACGCGCGGGCAGCCTGGCAGCGTCAAGAAAGTTGGTGTAAGACTCGGCTCCGAAGGAAGCAACCTCGCCGTAGCTCTTCTGCCCAGCGCGCAACACATCACAAACGCAAAAGGCCTGCAAGTCACCCGTTTTCACCGGGCGCCTGCAGGCCTTTCTCATGCCTGGCTTAACGCAGAGAGCGGCTACTTCTCCTGCGCCATGCGGCGATAGTGGTCAAAGCGACGCAACGCGTCCTCCTTGCCCTGCTCAAAGAGCCTCTCCGCCTCCTCGGGGAAGGTCTTCGTAAGCGAGGCATAGCGGTTCTCTCCCGCAACAAACTCCATGTAGTCCATGGTGGGCTCCTTGGAGTCCAGGGTCATGGGGTTTTCCTTGCGCGGGTCGTAGTGGTACAGCGTCCAGTAACCGCTCTCAACTGCACGCTTCATCTCGCCCTGAACGTCGTGCATGCCGCACTTGAGGCCGTGCGAGGTGCAGGGCGCGTAGGCGATGATGACAGAGGGACCGTTGTACTCCTCGGCCTCCTTAAGCACCTTGACCAGCTGGTTGTAGTTGGCCCCCATGGCCACCTGGGCAACATAAACGTTGCCGTAGCTCATGAGGATGGAGCCGAGGTCCTTCTTGCCAGTCTTCTTGCCGCTCGCCGCGAACTGCGCGACGGCGCCGGCGGGCGTGGCCTTGGAGCTCTGGCCACCGGTGTTGGAGTACACCTCGGTGTCCACGACCAGGACGTTTACATTGGCGCCGCTGGCAACCACGTGGTCGAGGCCGCCGAAGCCGATGTCGTATGCCCAACCGTCGCCGCCGAACATCCAAAACGTCTTCTTGGCCAG
>OLNE01001166.1_pt1 | contig 19884 bp, 14 predicted proteins | sample 1672431 | NCBI WGS metagenome assembly OLNE01 (sample SAMEA3136685, study PRJEB25190) | human gut metagenome | reverse complement strand
GCATTCCTTCTCCGAATTTCGGGTGGCGCACTTTATCGCCGGCCTCCAGGCCCTCGTTGGAGAACTTCTTCCGAGTCTGCTTCTTCGCATATCCCAAACTGTCAAAAGGCTTCCCGCCATCCGGTCCGGAATATCCATCCTCCGTGCCGTGGCTTCTCCCCTTGTAAAAATAATCTCCGAAAAGCCCACCGTCTCCGGCAATGCCTCCCTGTTTCGCCTGGCGTTCCTTCACGGTCTCGCCGTCGATGTACTGCTTGTCCATCTCGTCCAGGAACATGGATTCGGACGTGTAATCCGTCCGGCCGTACAACATCCGGGTCTCCGCCCCGGTGAGATACAGTTTCTTCTTCGCTCGGGTGATTCCCACGTAGCAAAGGCGCCGTTCCTCTTCCAGCCGCCCCTCTTCATCAAAGGAAGCGGTTCCCGGGAAAATCCCGTTCTCCATTCCCGGAATGAATACAATCGGAAATTCCAATCCCTTGGCGCTGTGCAATGTCATGAGCACCACCGCATCTTCCGACTCATCCCGATTGTCAATATCCGACATCAGCGTAATCCGTTCCAGGAAGGCCGCCAGTGGTGTCGGCTCATCCACCGGAAATCCGGCTTTGGCAAGGGCTTCCCGTTCTTCTCTCAGCTCCTCCTGATGGGCTGCCTCGTCTCCGTTCTCCAGGCTCTTCTCGAACTCCGCCACCACGGATTTAAATTCCATGATATTCTCGATGCGTCCGTCCGCCTCCACCGTATCTGCGGCCTCTAAGGCGCCCAGATAACCGGAACGGTTTAGAATATTGTCGTACAGATCCACCAGGGTCAGATTGTCCAGTTCCCCTCGAAGATCCTGAATCATCTGCACGAATTCCTGCAGGGCCTTTCCCGCCTTCTTTGGGAGAGATGCCATCACCTGCGCCTCGCAAAGAGCCCGGTAAATGCTGATTCGGTATCCGGAGGCATAGGCCTGAATGCCGGACAGGGTCTTTGCTCCAACGCCCCGCTTTGGCTCGTTGATAACCCGCAGCATGGCCACATCGTCATCCGGATTTTCCACCAGGTGCATGTAGGCCATCACGTCCTTGATTTCCTTACGGTCATAGAACCGCAGTCCCGCCAGCACCCGGTACGGAATTCCCCGGAAGGAGAATTTCTCTTCAAATGCTCGGGACTGGGCGTTTTTCCGATACAGCACCGCCATATCGCTGTAGGGATATCCCGCCTCGTGCAGGCGATCGATTTCACTGCCGATATACCAGGCCTCCTGCTTCTCGTCGGGCAGTCGACGGTAGGTGATCTTCGCTCCGTCCTTTTTCTCCGTCCACAGAGCCTTCTCCTTCCGGCCCTTATTGTTGCAAATGACGGAGTTGGCCAGGTTCAGAATATTTCCGTCGGAGCGGTAATTCTGCTCCAGTTTGATGGTAGTCACCTCCGGAAAATCCTTCTCGAAATCCAGAATATTCCGAATGTCCGCCCCTCGCCACTGGTAAATGCACTGATCGTCGTCCCCCACCACACAGAGGTTCCGGTTGGTCTTGGACAGCAGGTGAATCAGTTTGTACTGCAAGTAGTTGGTGTCCTGATACTCATCCACCATGATGTATTGAAACCGATTTCGGTAATATGCCAGAATCTCCGGATCCGCTTCCAGGAGGCGCACCCCGTTGAGAATCAGGTCATCGAAGTCCATGGCGTTATTCCGCATCATTTCCTTCTCGTATTCCCGATACACTTGATACACGGTGTTCGCTCGGAAGTCTCCGGAATTCTCCGCAATATATTTTTCCGAATTCTGCTCCCGCTCCTTGGCATTGCTGATGACGCTGATTACATAGCTGACGGGATAGGTCTTTTCGTTGATTTCCAGGGCCTTCATAATCCGCTTCACCAGGGATTTTCGGTCCGTCTCATCGTACACCGTGAAACCGGTCTTATATCCCAGCACCTCGCACTGATATCGAAGCATCCGAAGACACATGGCATGGAAGGTCATGATCCACATTCCCCGGGTCCGTGGAACCAGGCTTTCCACCCGATCCCGCATCTCTCCGGCCGCCTTGTTGGTAAAGGTCACCGCCATAATTTGGGCCGGGTTCACGCCCTGCTCAATCATGTACGCAATTCGATGGGTCATGGTGGTGGTCTTCCCGCTTCCCGCTCCGGCCAAAATCAAAAGTGGCCCGTCAATATGCTTCACTGCTTTCTGTTGTTCGCTGTTCAGATTTGATAAATCCATTAATCTCTTCCTTAATATATGTATAAATTGCGTCCGCAGGAATGCGGGCGTAAAAATATCTGACCGTCTGTAAAAGAATCTATCCGAGTCTCGCCGTTTTCAATGTTTTCGACGGTACGGATTTGTTTTTTCTATCGACATTTTATTTTAGCATAATAGCGATAAAAACAAAAGATTTTAACGGCGGTGCAAGGGGTTCTTTCACGTTGTAAGAATTGGAATCACTTTCTAGATTGTGTTTTGTCTCTAGATTGTATACTTTTTTCACGTGCATTGACACTGCATATCGAGAGTGCTAAAATCAAAGTGCGATTGGGAAAGAGTCAATCGCAAGTATATTTAGTTTTTTATAAGGAGAAGAAAATGGCTAATATTTCACAGAAGTACATTGACATTGCTAAGAAAAATTATCCACATGAACCAGAATTTCTTCAGACTGTTGAAGAAGTACTGACTTCTATCGAGCCTGTTCTGGAAGCACATCCGGAATACGAGAAGGCCGGTCTGGTTGAAAGACTGATCGAGCCTGAAAGAAGCATTACCTTCAGAGTTCCTTGGGTTGACGACAACGGCGAAGTTCACGTTAACAGAGGATACAGATTCGAGTTCAACAGTGCACTGGGACCGTACAAGGGTGGTCTGAGATTCCAGGCTAACGTATATCCTGGCATCCTGAAGTTCCTGGGCTTCGAGCAGATCTTCAAGAACTCCCTGACCGGTCTTCCTATCGGCGGCGGCAAGGGTGGTTCCGACTTCGATCCGGCTGGCAAGTCTGATGCTGAAGTTATGAGATTCTGCCAGAGCTTCGTTACCGAGCTGTACAGACACATTGGTCCGAACGTAGACGTTCCGGCTGGTGACATGGGTGTAGGCGGCAGAGAGATCGGCTACATGATGGGTCAGTACAAGAGAATTACCAGACAGTACGACGGAACTTGGACCGGTAAGGGAACAACCAACGGCGGTCTGAACGGAAGAACAGAAGCTACCGGTTTCGGTATTGTATTCTTCGCAAGAGAGGTCCTGAAGCACTTCGGTGAGACTCTGGAAGGCAAGTCTGTAGTAGTTTCCGGATTCGGTAACGTATCTTGGGGAACTATTACCAAGCTGGTAGAGCTGGGTGCAAAGCCAATCACAATCTCCGGACCGGATGGATACATCCTGGACGAGGAAGGTATCACCACACCAGAGAAGATCGAGATGCTGCTCTGGCTGAGAGCAAACAGCCCAATGGCTTGTGCTCCATACGCAGAGAAGTTCCCGAACGCTAAGTTCATCCCTGGAAAGAGACCTTGGGAAGTTAAGGCTGATCTGTACATGCCATGCGCAATGCAGAACGACATCACTCTTGACTGGGCGAAGGAAATGGTTAAGAACGGCGCTAGATACCTCATTGAAGGTGCTAACATGCCTACAACCAACGAAGCTATCGCTTATCTGCAGGAGAACGGCGTAGTTGTTGGTCCTTCCAAGGCTGCAAATGCCGGTGGTGTAGCATGCTCTTGCCTGGAAATGGCACAGAACGCTGAGCACCTCATCTGGGATAAGGAAAGAGTTTACAAGGAACTGGAAGGCATCATGGTTCACATCTTCGAGATTACTGAAGCAGCTTGCGCTAAGTACAATCTGGGTGAGAACTTCGTAGCCGGTGCAAACATTGCCGGTTTCGAAAGAGTAGCAGATGCTATGATGATGCAGGGTATTGTATAATCGAACCTTTCGATTATCGATTCACTTCATTGAAGACTCAAAAGAGAGCTACAATTGTAGCTCTCTTTTTTTAGTTCTATACTTTTTGTTAGGCCTTGTATCTTCGTATCGGGGAGCAAAATCTTCACATTGCCGCCGGAGGCCGCAACGAACAACCTGCATGCGGGAGGCAATCTTGGCTTGCGGATTGGGGCGTTGAGTCCAATCCGCAAGCGGTTGCCGATCGCATGCAGGTTTTTCTTATAATTCTATGGTTTTCCCGGCGCGGAGCATGTACAGGTACGCTTCCGTGACCGGAAGTCCGGCCGCCTGTTCCAGGGCAATCCGGTACAGGCGAATCTGTTCTTGATACATTTCCTTCATTTTGGACTCTTCTTCCGAACCGCGATTGCTCTTGTAATCCACCAGGACGATATGGTCTCCTTCCCGGAAGTAACAGTCGATAACACCCTGTACCAGCACGGATTGGTCTTCCACTTCCGTCCGGAGGGTGAACGGTTTCTCCTTCCACAGCCGGTTTCTGCCCGCGGCTTCGGATGCCCGCCTGCCGATATCCGTGGCGAAGAATTTTTTTATCATGTTCAGATCCAAAGCTTCGAAGATTTCCGGGGAGATGGCCCCCTTGTCCCTCAGCGATTCTCCCACCTGCCGGATGTAGTCCTCGTCCACGACGCCATCGGCAAGGGCTTTGCGGAAATCCAGCCGCTCCATGATGCGGTGGTAACCGGTACCGATCTCCGCACCGGTGATTTTGCCGGATTTCTGGAATTCCGGCTCTTCCAGATCGATGCGCCGCTTTCGGAAGGAGTCCTCCCGAAGGGTGCGGATTTCACTGACGGTATACTTCGCTTTGGTGGACAGGCCTCGGGCATCCGGATATTCGTAGTCCAGCCGCTGTGCCACCAATTCCGCCGCCTGCTCCGCCTTGGCATCGCCCCGGAACCGGTCTCGCTCCTTCTGAAATTCTTCGAAGAGGTTTCGCTTCCGGGTCAGCAGCTGTTTCGGGAAAGGTGCGAACCGATATTCCACCGACGGAATAAAGAGCTTCTCCTTGATGACCTCGTAGTAGCTGCTTTTGCCCGGCAGGCCCCGCTCCAGTTTCTCCGGGGATTTAGAGGTTCCCACCAGAATCAGCTTTTCTCTGGCTCGGGTCAATGCCACGTACAGAACTCGCAGCTCTTCTTGGAAACCCTCATCCCTCTTCTTTTCCATAATCAGGTTCTGAAGAAGGGTTGCTCTCCAGAATTTGTCCTTCCGATTCACATAGGACAGGCTGACGCCCATATCGGAATCGAACATGAATCCTTTTCCCAGATTATCCCCCCGCAGCTGCTTGCCCATTCCCGCAACGATGACGAAGGGGAACTCCAGGCCTTTGCTCTTGTGAATGGTCATAATGCGGACCACATCCGCATCCTCGCTGATCATGGCCGCCTGTCCGGTTTTCACATTCTGCTTTCGGAGGATATCCACGTAGCGGATAAAGCCATTCAGCGAGGCGACTCCGTTCTCCTGGTAGCCCCGGGCTTTCTCCGCCAGAATCCGCAGATTGGCCTGGCGCTGTCTGCCGCCGTACATGGCGCCGGCGTACAGATAGTAGCCGGATTCCGTCAGCACGTACCAGATGTATTCATCCAGCGGCATTTTGTTGGAGAGGTAGCGCCATTCCTCCAGCTTCTCCTCTGCCTGACGAAGTTTCTCATACAGGGCATCGTCCGCCAATGCTTCCGGATTTTTCAAGCAGTACTCGAAGGCCTTATAGTACGCTCCCCTCTGCCCATTCTCTTTATAAGCGATTCGCACCTTCGCCAGTTCCTCCGGGCTGAACCCGAAAATCTCCGACCGAAGGATGCCGATCAGCGGCACATCCTGATGTCCGTTGTCCAGGAGCTTCAGCAGCGCCATGGCCTGGTGGATTTCCACCGTATCGAAATACCCCTGGTCGTCGTTCACATGAGCCGGAATATCCTGTTCCAGCATGGCTTTGTAGAACACATCGGCGCTTCGGCTGGTGCTCCGGCACAGGATGACGATATCCCGCGGGGTGGCGACTCTCCGAACCCCCTGTTTTCCGTCGTAGAACGTGGTGCCGATGATTCCGTTTACCAACTTGGCGATATAAGCGGCCTCCGCTTCCAGCTTCGGAATCGGTTCCCCGTCGTCATCCACCTCCACCGGCTCATCCGCCGCCCCGTTGTCCTCTTCCAGAAGAATATGTGCCTCCGACTTCAGGTTGAACCGATCGTCTCCCTTCAATCCCTGATACAGCTTCGCATTATCGTCATACCCCGGCATAATCCCCTCAAAAACATCGTTGATGTACTGAATGGTGGCACCGTTGCTTCGGAAATTCTTGTTCAGGTCGATGACCATGGAATCGGTGTTTTCTTCCTTCTCGTACTCCCGCCGCGTATCCATGAAAATCTTCGGGTCGGACTGCCGGAACCCATAGATACTTTGTTTTACATCGCCCACCTTAAAGAGATTGTCCGGCCGGGCGATTTTGGATATGAGGTATTCCTGCAGCTTGTTGGTGTCCTGATATTCATCGATAAAAATAAATCGGAACCGCTTCCGAAGGGTGTCCGACACTTCCGGGTCTTCCAAAATGCGCACCGTGATGTGCTCGATATCGCTGAAGTCCACCAAATCCGATGCCTGCTTCTTCGCATCGAACCGCTTTTCGAACTCCTGCAGGAGCTTCAGATAATAGACCGTGTATTCGTAGGCGGCATCCATCTCCCGGAACCGAGTCTCCGGGCTCGGGTCCATGAATTTATTCTTGAAGTCCTTGATGCGCTTCTTGTACCGGTCCCGCAGATCCGTGCAGTACTCCTTGATGTCCGCGTATTCGTCCTTCTCCTCTTTCTTCACCCGAAAGGTGGCGAATTTCACCGCCCCCCAGGCGGAAGCATCGGGGCCGTCGGCGTGTTCCAAGGAGTCTCGCAGCTCTTCCAGCTGTTCGTAATCCTTGTTTGCGATGGCCACCAGCGAGGCGATGCCGTTCCGGTCCAGCATATCGATCAGCTTTTCGCAATCCTTCAGGGCCTCATCCAACTCCGTCTTTCCCCGCTCTAAGAGCATTTGGTATACGGGGGAGTCCGCCATGGACCCCGACTCCGGAAAACGCAGCATCTCCGCCTTTTCGAAGGCCCAGCGAAAATAGTTCGGCAGGCTTCGGAGTTTGGCGTAGGTGTCCATCATTTCGTTCATCAGCGCCGTCTCGTTTCGGTCGCTGCTGTAGTGCTCCAGGAAGTCCCGGAAGGACCCCCCTTCAATATATCCGTCATTCTCAAAACACTCCTCAAAGAGCTCGTCCATGGCTTCCATCTGAAGGAGCTGACTCTGGGTTTCATCGCAGATACGGAAGGTCGGCTCCCGGTCGATTTTATAGAAAAATTCCCGAATCACCCGCAGCGCAAAGCTATGGAAGGTGGAGATGTAGGAACGATACATCCGATTCAGCTGCCGATTCATCACCGGAGCGCTCTCCGGCACGTCCTTCATGTGCTGCCGGATGGCCCGGGTAAGCTTCAGCTTCATCTCCGCCGCCGCCGCGTTGGTAAATGTCACCACCAGCATCTCATCCACGTTGGCTTTTCCCTCCAGGATGATGTGAATAATCCGCTCTACCAAAACCGCCGTCTTTCCGGAACCCGCCGCCGCGGAGACCAGAATGCTTTTATCCAATGTATCGATTGCTCTCTGTTGATCTTCTGTAAAATGTACGCCCATAGTTTCCTCCTGCTATAAATATTATTATATTTATATTTTCTTTGCGTGCAATATGAGTTGTGATATACTATCAATGGTTTATTAGAAGGTTATTTCTATAAGGGACAGGAGGTTATTTCATGAAACACAGACCTTCAATGTTGTTGATTCTGGATGGTTTCGGAATTCGCGAGGAAGCGCATGGCAACGCCATTGCTGCCGCGAACACGCCTCATCTGGACGCATTGTTTCACAAGTACCCCTTCATCACGCTGGATGCCAGCGGGGAGCCGGTTGGGCTGCCGGAGGGACAGATTGGCAATTCCGAAGTGGGTCACACCAATATCGGTGCCGGAAATGTCATCTATCAGGATTTGCCGCGGATTACCCGGGCAATCGAGGACGGATCTTTCTTTCAGAACGAGGCTCTGGTAAAAGCAATGAGCAACGCGGCGGAGGGGTCCGGTCATACGCTCCATATTATGGGGCTGCTGTCGGATGGCGGTGTTCACAGCCACATCCGTCATCTTTTGGCGCTTCTGGACATGGCAAAAGAAAACCATGTAAAGGACGTCATCGTGCATTGCTGGCTGGACGGAAGGGACGTTCCACCGAAAAGTGCCGATGTCTATCTCAAGCAGCTGGAGAATCACATTCACGAAATCGAACTGGGACGATTTGGTGTGATTTCCGGCCGATTCTATGCGATGGACCGGGACAAGAGATGGGATCGACTGGAGCTGGCTTACGATGCGCTGACGCTTTCGGAGGGGCTTCACGCCGATTCTCCGGAAGAAGCATTGGCACAATCCTATGCAAAGGATGAAACCGATGAATTTGTAAAACCAACCGTCATTACTCCGCAGCCGATTCAGGATGGGGATTCCGTGATCTTCATCAACTTCCGGCCGGACCGTGCGCGGGAAATTACCCGGACACTGGTGGATGGAGATTTCGATGGTTTTACCCGAAAAAAAGTAGTACAGGATCTGACGTACGTGTGCATGACGGAGTACGATGCCACCATGCCGAATGTTATGCTGGCATACCCGCCGGAAGTAGTGGAACCGACCCTGGGAAGCGTCATCGCCGCCCACGGACTGCGGCAGCTGCGAATTGCCGAGACGGAAAAGTACGCCCATGTCACCTTCTTCTTCAACGGCGGCAAAGAAGCGCCGGAAGAGGGAGAGGACCGGATTTTGGTGCCTTCCCCGAAGGTCGCTACCTACGACCTGCAGCCGGAAATGAGTGCTCCGGAGGTGACCCGCCGCGTGCTGGAGGCCATCGCATCGGATCGATACGATGTGATTATTCAGAACTACGCCAACCCGGATATGGTGGGACATACCGGGAATTTTCAGGCGACGGTTCAGGCCATTGAGGTGCTGGACGGCTTGGTGGAACAGGTGGTGGACGCCATCCTGGCGAAGGACGGTCAGATACTCCTGATTGCGGATCACGGAAATGCGGATTACATGCTGGACGACAAAGACAATGTGGTCACCAAGCATTCCCTTTCCCGAGTTCCATGCTGCCACATCTGCAATGAGCCCCAGGCTTTTGCAGTGAACGAGGGAAAGCTGGCAGACGTCACCCCGACATTTCTGACGCTGATGGGACTTCCGGTTCCGTCGGAGATGAAGGGAGATGTGCTGGTTTAATCCCGCGGTTGTGTTTCTTAGTGCTGCATATCGAGCATACGAGATTATAAGAAAGAGGAAAACTAAATAATATGAACGAGTCAACGTATAAGAGATTATCCCGCAAGGTCGGGCTTGTTGTGGTGGGCAATGTGATTTACGCGATGGGCGTAAATCTGGCCATCAACCCGGTACACTTCTACAGCAGCGGTTTTACCGGCATTGCTCAGCTGATCCGTCTGTTTCTGCTGAACGTGCTGCACCTTCCGGAAATTCCGGGGCTGGATTACATGGGCATCATCTACTTCGCCATCAATATTCCGTTCTTCCTGCTGGCTTACAAGGTAATGGGCAAGAAGTTCTGTCTGGAAACGCTGATATCCATCGCAATGGCTTCGGCACTGCTGGCCATCATTCCGATTCCGGCCAAGCCGATTGTCAGCGATCCGATGCTGGCGGCCATCGTGGGCGGTCTGGGCGCCGGTGTGGGCGCCGGAATGGTGCTTCGTGCCGGAAGCTCTCAGGGCGGACAGGACCTGATCGGCGTCTGCATGGCCAAGACGCGTCCGGACTTCAAGGTGGGCACCGTCGGAATCATCATCAGCTTCTGCATCTACGCAGTCTGCCTGTTCATCTACGACATCCAGACCGTACTGTATTCCATCGTATTTTCGGTAGTTACCGGCCTCTGCATCAACCGAGTTCACATCCAGAACATCCAGATGCAGGCCATGATTTTCACCAAGAAGGAAGGCATGGTGGATGCGGTCACCCAGCGGATGCACCGCGGTGTCACCCTGTGGGAAGGTGCCGGCGGCTATACGAAGGAGGATTCCCACATTCTGGTGACGGTTCTTTCCAAGTATGAGGAGCCGATTCTTCAGAGCATCATCGCCGAGCTGGACCCTCATGCGTTCGTAATCATCGTGGAAAACGCACGAGTGATTGGAAACTTCGAGAAACGATTCTTGGACTAAGACGATTTAAACATTTAGACAAAAGAGAGGAGAAATATGAGTGAAGATCGCGACGATCATTTATATACAGTCGGCATATTGATCATTGCAATTGCTTTGATGATGTTTACTGAAAACAAAAGCTCATGCTCGTTTCCGGCTCTTAATACTGTGCTGGCACTTCTATCCGGATTGTTTTCGTACCATGCAGTGTCTTTAGTAAAAAATAGAAAAGATGGGACATCATCTGACAATAACAAAGAAGTATAGAGTGAGAGATGGGGTGCGGGCAATTTCTTGGACAGTCTATAATAAACCAAGAGATTGTCCGCCCCCCTCCCTATCTACCTTTTCTACATTTCTATTCGTTCGGGTATCTCTCCCTCATATGGGGAGCAGATTCTGCCAGAGTTCTGCAGATTTCCTCGCAGAATTCCGGCAAATCAAAGGAGGCATTTTCCTCCAGCCAGTCCAAGATAATCCCCACAAACAAGCATTTATAGCAGCGGATGACTCTTTCCTTTTCCTCAGAAGAACTTCCCTTGTACTCCTCTTCTTCATCCACATACGCTTTCACCACGCCGCAGGCCATCTTGTTCAAGCTGAAAAGGAACACATCCTTTTGGGCAGAGCGAAACAGATGCAGAAAGGCATTCTTCCGTTTCATGCACTCCCCGGCAATATATGTCAAACAATATGCCGGGGATTCCAGATTTCCGTACCGGTGAATCACATCCTCCATCCACCCTTTGACGGACTCCTCCATCAACGCCGGAATGTTCTGAAAATGGTAGTAGAAGGTGTTTCGATTCACCTGACAGCGATTGACAATATCCTGCACCGTAATCTTGTTGTATGGTTTTTCCTCCAGGAGTTCCCAGAACGCGTCCCTGATAATTTCCTTTGTCCGAATCATTTTTCTTCCTGCTGTTCTTCCTTCAATTCCCGAAATTTCTCCGGATCTTCAAAGTTAATATTGATGGCCAGCTCCCATTTGCGACGGCACAGCTCTCCGCGATAGATTACATACAGCTTTGTCGCGGCTTCCAGCAGGCTCACCAGTTCTTGATGCAGCGCCTCCGCCAGCTCTTCATCGATCTCCGGATCCTCCAGCTGCACCTCCATCATCCGGTCCAGGAACTCATTGCCGACTTCCACCCGAATGTCGTTATCCGATGTGAGAAGATACCGCACTTCCAGCTCTGCCGGGCAGATTTCCGGAAGCGCATCCATCATGTCCATGTGCTCGAAAATCGTCAGCATCTCCTCCCCCAGGTCCTTCACTTCGGAAATCAGGTTCTGTTCGATTTCCATGCAGATTTCCCGGACAAAGTCCTCATCCTTCTGATTCTCGAACAGGGTCTCGAAGGCTTCCGTCCAACCGCCCATGACTTCCGACATGCACACAATCTGGACTTCCTCATCCCCTTCTTTCATCATTGCCCGCGTGTTCATCACGCCTCGCGCCAAAATGATTTCGATGGATTCCCGGTTTTCCGGTTCTTCATTCTCTTCTTTTCCTTCCCAAATGAAGGTTTCCGACAATACGTCTTTCTTGCTGGTCATATCTTCCATCCTTTACTCTGTTGCATTCTCCCGAATCCGGCACATCAGCGATTGACACTTTCGTTGATGTGCTTCGCCACTCGCCGTTTCACCTGATCGGCGAAGCGCCGGATATCTTCCATGTAATAATTCTGATTCCGAATCTTCGCATTTGCTTTTTTCTTTTCTTTTTCCCGAAGGCCGAATTCCCGGTTGTTGGAGATTACCAGATTCGCCACCTTCTCATATTTCCAGCCGCGCTGGCGGTAGAGTTCCTCCACCCCAAGGGCGGCGGTCATCGGGCGATCTTTTTTCGCCAGTTGATGAAGGGGGCGTTCCAAGTACACCACCAGGCTGTTCTCCCGCAGCACCGGCCAGTTCTCCTCTCGAACCACGATTCCGCCTCCGGTGGAAATTACCATTCCGTTCCCCCGGCAGTACTTCTTCAGAGTGGCGCTTTCCCGTTCCCGGAAATAGTCTTCTCCATATTGGCGAATCATTTCTCCGGAAGTCATCCCGTAGATTTTGTTAATCTCTCGATCCAGATCCACGAAGGTTCTCCCGGTGCGAATCGCCACTTGCCGGCTGATAGAGGATTTCCCACTTCCCGGCATGCCGATTACCGTGATGTTCAATTGCTTTCGCAGAAGGCTTTTCATCGCCTCCCGTCCCAGATCTACCGGAATGGATCTTTTCTTTTTTTCTTTCTTTCTTCCATTCTCTCCACGGGTCTGCTCCGCCACGATACGCCGGCCTTTTCCGCTGCGGGGCACCTCTCCCCAGATCTGTGCGGACCGCAGTCCTTGGTATACCAGCATGGCCAGCCCGGATTCCACTTCGGCCCCCGCTTCTTCCGCATCCATCAGAAACTTCGTGCGGTACGGGTTATAGATGGCATCCAGCGCCGTCTCCAGCTGCCGGAAATCCGTCCACTTCACGGAACACCCGTCCAAAGGTGAATGCCCGTTGTTGGGATACATTCCGATGGGCGTCGAATTCACGATTACCTGCGCATCCGGATGACGGTTCAGCTCGTCGTAGGTGCAGCAGTCCGGTTCCGGCCGCCGGTTCCGGGACACCCGAATAATTTCTTTCGCCCCCAGATTCCGGAGGGCCTGACAGATGGCGGAGGATGCCCCTCCGGTTCCCAGCACCAGAACCTTCCGGCCTCGAATCCGTTTCTCCTTCGCCAGCTTCTCGAAACCGTACACATCCGTATTATGCCCCACCAAGCGCCCGTTGCCCAGACGTCGAATGGTGTTCACCGCTTGAAGAGCCTCCGCCTCCGGTGTCAGCTCATCCAGAAACGGAATCACTGTCCGCTTGTAGGGGCTGGTCACGTTAAAACCGCTGTATTCCGTATTCCGAATCACGCCCTCCAGTTCGTGCTCCTCCAGATCCAGCCGCTCGTAGTCATAGGGCCGAGTATATCGGGCGAAAATCCCGTGGAGCTCCGGGGAGAGACTGTGGGAGATATGCCTCCCGATTACGCCGTATTTTCTTTTATCTTTCATCGCCTTCCCCCATCCAAGCATCCAATAAAACCAGTGCCGCGGCCGCTTCCACCACCGGAACCGCCCGAGGGACCACGCATACATCATGGCGTCCGCCGGCACACAATACCGTTTCTTTCATTTCTTGGATATTCACCGTCCGCTGTTCGCAGCCGATGGTGGGCGTCGGTTTAAACGCCACCCGAAATTCGATATCCATGCCGTTGCTGATACCGCCGTTAATGCCGCCGGCATTATTTGTCTCGGTGATTAGATGTCCGTCCCGTAAAAGAATGGGATCGTTGTTCTCCGACCCCCGCATCCGGCTTCCTTCAAAACCGCTGCCGAACTCAATGCCTTTGACCGCCGGGATGGCAAATATCGAGGAGGCGATGGCACCTTCCAAACCTTCGTACAGGGCACCGCCCACTCCGGCCGGGAATCCGGATACCCGACACGAAACAATGCCCCCCAGGGAATCCTTCTCTTCCGCCGCACGGCTCAGCACCTGTTCGATTTCTTTCGGATCCGATTTCCCGCCGATTTCGGTATACTTTGCATGCACGGAAATTCCTTTTTTTGCCAGAAGCTGAAGGGCAATTCCGCCGGCAATGCACATCGGTGCCGTCATTCTGCCGGAAAAACGACCTCCGCCGGGGCGAAGTCCTTCCGGTCCCTCCTTCAGATACGCGCCCAGATCCGCATGCCCCGGCCGCAGCACCTTCCGAAGTTCATCGTAATCCCCGGAGCGACGGTTGGTATTGTAAATGCACGCCTCCAGCTCTTCTCCCGTGAGGATTGCCTTACCGGCTTCCGCCTCCTGAATGCCTCGCAGAAAAACCACCCGATCCGGCTCCTTTCGAGCCGTCGCCGCCGAATCTGCGATTCGATTGCCGCCTTTTTTCCCGGGTGCTCGTCGCGCCATGAAATCCGCCAGCTTCTCCCGGTGGAATTCCGCACCCCTCGGCAAGCCCTTTACAATCACGCCGATTCGGTCGCTGTGGGATTCCCCGTAGATTTCAACCCGCAGGTTTTCTCCAAATTCTTTTTTCATAATACACTCTCCGTCCCCTTTTGTCCAATCAAACGATACCGCGTCCCCTTTGCAGCATCATAAAATAATTATATATGAAAAATGGATTCCCCCATTAAAGAACCCATTCTCACTTCTTATTAATTCTGTCAAAATCCCTTATGCTTCCGGCTCCGTTACTTCCGTCTCTTCGCCTTCTGCGGTGCACTCCTCGCAAGCAGTCTCTTCCGCTTCGGTCTCTGCTTCCACTGTCTCTTCCGGTTCTTCTACCCGACGATACGTAATCAAATCCTCTGCGATTTCGTTCGCCGCCTGGCTGACCGGTCTTTCCGACTGAACTTCCGTCAGCGCCGGCTTCTTGGCAATCAGATCTCTGGCTCTCTTGGCCGCCAGCATGCACAGGGTGTAGCGGCTGTCCACTTTTTCTCTTAACTTGTTTACTGATGGATAAAGCATCATAATATCATTCCTCCCATTTCGTACCGTTTCAACAGCGTATCTCTAGTTATCTTCCTCTTCGTAATCCCGAATAATCGGTTTCACCTTGCCCGGAACCCGGCGGCTCTCCGCACGTACCACGGCAGCCACATCAGCAACCGCTTCTTCCAGGTCATCGTTCACCACGTAATAATCGTATTCTCCCAGCAAGCGAATCTCGTTCAGCGCCTCTCGGAATCTCCGCTGAATCACCTCTTCCGAATCGGTGCCTCTTCCGGACAGACGTTCCTGCAAAACCTTCATGCTCGGCGGCAAAAGAAAAACAAGAACCGCTTCGTTCATCGCTTCCTTCACCTTCAGCGCCCCCTGGACATCGATTTCCAAAAGCACGTTTCTTCCTCGCTCCAGCTGCCGGACCACCGCATCCTTCGGGGTTCCGTACAGGTTTCCGAACACATCTGCATATTCCAGCAGGTTTCCTTCCGCAATGTTCTTCTCAAACTCTTCTCTCGTAACGAAGAAGTAGTCCCGGCCGTTCTGCTCTCCTTCTCTCGGCTGTCTCGTGGTCATGGAAATGGACAGCTTCAGGTCGTTTTCCTTGAGGAGTTCTTTACAGACCGTGCCTTTTCCCGTTCCGGAAGGTCCGGAAATGACGAATAGTGTTCCTTTCTGCGAACGATGTTTTGCCATGGAATTCTCCCTTTCAAAAGATATGTTTCATATCGGCTAAATATTATAGCATATTTCGGCCGTTCTTTGCTACTCTATATTCTGTACCTGTTCCCGGATTTTTTCAATTTCCGCCTTTAAATCCAGCATCCAGGAGGTAATCTCGGTATCGTTGGATTTGGAGCCGATGGTGTTGGCTTCCCGGTTCATCTCCTGAATCAAGAAATCTATTTTTTTGCCCACGGTCTCTTCCTCGGTATCGAAGAAATTCCGCAGCTGCTGAATGTGGCTCTCCAGGCGAACCAGCTCCTCGGTGATGTTGGCTTTGTCCGCAAATACCGCCGCTTCCACCAGCACGCGCTCTTCCGGAACTTCCAGCTTTCCTTCCAGAAGCTCGTTGACCCGTTCCCGGAACTTGTCGGCGTACTCCTTGCCGATTTCCGGTGCCCGTTCCTTAATCTTATCCTTGATTTCCTCAATGATATCCGCCCGCATCAGAATGTCCTTTGCCAGGCGCTCGCCCTCTGCGGCTCTCATGTTGATGATGTTCTGCAGGGCGATTTCCGTTGCCACGCCCAGGGAGTGGAGCAATGCTTCCTCATCTTCCTCCGCCGGCACGGCTTTGATCACATCCGGCATGCCCGCCAGCATGCTCAGTGTTACGCCGCCCTTCTGATCCAGTTCGAATGTCTCCTCCAAAGCTTTCAGCGCTCTGTAGTATTTCCGGGCAACGTCCTCATTCAGACGAATGTCGTTCTCACTCTCGCCGAAGGAATCCACGGTAACCAGTACCTCAATCTTTCCGCGCTTCAGTGCATCCCGCACGTCGCTCTTGATTCGCTCCTCCGCAAAAGAATATCTTCTCGGCATCTTTACGTATACGTCGCAATAACGGTGATTTACCGCCTTGATTTCTACGGTGATGCTTTTCTTTTCGTCGATGTATTCCCCCCGGCCGTAACCGGTCATACTTTTAACCATAATTTCCTCCATTGTGAAATCAAATTACTCATTATTTTATCACCTTCTATCGATTCTGTAAAGGATTCTATGGCTTAGAAACGGCGATTTTACTTGATATTCCGGTGGTTCTCGTGCTATATTAGTCACATGGCTTACGATGGAATTATAACATATGGAATAACAGAAGAATTAAAAGAACGACTGACCTTCGGAAAGATTGAGAAGGTCTACCAGCCGGGCAGCGAAGAACTGGTGCTGCAGATTCACACTCGCAAGGGGAACGTAAAGCTGTACGCCTCTGCTGCCAGTCAGGCCGCCAGGGTCTGCCTCACCGACGGGAAATTTGTGAACCCGGCCGCTCCCCCGAATTTCTGCATGCTGCTTCGGAAGCACATTCAAACCGGACGCATTACGGACATTCATCAGAGGGGTTCGGAGCGGATCATCGAAATGGATATCGAGGCACAGACGGAACTGGGATTCACGGTGTCGAAACGGCTGATTTTTGAAATCATGGGAAAGCACAGCAACATTGTGCTGGTGGCTTTGGATACGGGAAAAATCATCGACAGCATCAAGCGGATTTCTATCGATGTGAACCGGTACCGGCAGCTGCTGCCGGGGCTGGAATACCGGTATCCGCCGAAACAGGACAAGGTTCCTTTCAAGGAAATCTCGACGGAGCTGTCGGAGAAGCTGGATTCGGATCCGGAAGCCGCTGCTGACCCGAAGTATTTGCTATCCCACATTCAGGGAATCTCTCCGGGGATTTCCCGAGAGCTGGCTCGCTCCGGAAATCCGGTGGAACGGTTGGAGGAAATTCTGGAGAGCATTGAGAACGGCACCGCCGCTCCCCGCGTGTATCTGGATGAAACGGGCAAACCCCTGGAATTTCATTTGACGGAACTGGGGGAATACGTGGGGGCGCAGGAAAAAACCTTCGACTCTATCAGCGAAGCGACGGAATACTTCTACACCCATCGGGAGGAGTCCAATGCCATCCGTCAGCGGTCCAACCCGCTGCACCGGTCGGTTCAGGCTTCTCTGGACAAGGCTCGGCTGAAGAAGCAGCGCCTGGGGGAGGATTTGCTTCAGGCAGAGAATTCCGAGAAATACCGTCTTTACGGGGAACTGCTCACCGCGAACCTGCACCGGGTGGAACCGGGTGCTCATGAGGTGACCGTCATCAGCTACTACGACAATCAACCGGTGACCATTCCTTTAGACGAGAAATATGCCGCTTCCAAAAATGCTCAGAATTATTTCAAAAAGTATTCCAAGGCAAAGACGGCGGTTCACGAGAAAACCCACCAGCTGGAAGAAACCTCGAAGGATATTCTCTATCTGGAATCCGTTCTCCAGAGCATTGAAAGCGCTCACACTTTGGAAGAACTGAACCAGATTCGAGAGGAGCTGGAGGATACGGGATACGTTCGCAAGAGAGCCCAGAAGGGTTTCCGCCGAAAAAAATCCAAGCCTCATCCAATCGAATACACTCTGCCGACGGGCCGGAAGGTCTTCGTGGGCCGGAACAACAAGGAAAACGATTATCTCACCACAAAGATGGCCGGAAAGCGGGACCTGTGGTTCCACACCAAGGATATCCCGGGATCTCACGTCATTCTGCCCCTGGAGCCGAATCAATCCCCGGAGGACATCCCGGAGGAAATCATCTATCAGGTAGCCTCTATCGCTGCATACCACAGCAAGGGCAAGGAATCCCAGAACGTGCCGGTGGACTTCGTTCCCATCCGGTACGTGAAAAAACCAAGCGGTGCCAAACCGGGCATGGTCATCTTCACCCACAACACCACCGTGTACGTGGACCCGAAGCTGCCGGAAGGCGCGGCGGGGAAATAGAAAAGCAAATAAAAACATTCGGAAGCATCAACGCTTCCGAATGTTTTTGTTTTCCGTTTTCCCGGAAATGACTCAGATTAGAGGCGGCGCGGCGCATTTTCTTGGTGCAAAGCCTACGCAATCAATGGCTTTCCCGGTTTGCTTGCACCAAGGCCGCCGGTTTCGGGCGGCGCGGCGCATTTTCTTGGTGCAAAGCCGACGCAATCAATGGCTTTCCCGGTTTGCTTGCACCAAAGGCGCCGCCGGTTTCGAGCCGCGCGGTGCATTTTCTTGGTGCAAAGCCGACGTAATCAATGGCTTTCCCGGTTTGCTTGCACCAAAGCCGCCGGTTTCGGCGGGGGCACCGGCCGGGACGCGAGCTACTTCTTCCGCGGCTTTCCCTTTGCCCCGGTGCGCTTCCGGAATTCCTGTCTCCGCTTTCCGGCTTCTTCGCTGCGCTTCCGTTTTGCGGTTTTGGGCTTCATCACCGAGAAACCGAAGAAGCCCAGGGGTTCTCTCTTGAGGGCGTAATACTTCCCATGGTTGTAGGCGGTGAGCTTCATGCGCTCGAACTCGAAGGCGCCGTTCTCGCCCACGTATTTCTCATCCACATGAACGGCCACGATTTCCGCCAGGAACATATCGTGGGATCCCAGCTCAGAGACTTCTTTCACCACGCATTCCAGGCTCACCGGGGATTCTGCTATCATCGGAACGTCCACGATAGAAGCTTTTTCCCGGTGCAGATTCATCTCTTTCCACTTATCCAGGTTTTCGCCGGAACGGACGCCGCAGAAATCCGCCGCCTTCACCAGATCCTCGTTCACCAGGTTGATAACGAATTCTTTTTTTGCCTGTATCAGATGATGGGAAAAACGGGATTTTCGCACGGACACATAGGTCATCGGCGGCTCGCTGTTCACGATCCCGGACCAGCCGATGGTGATGATATTGTCTTTTTCCCCGTCGCCGCAGCTCACCATCACGGTAGGGACCGGATAGAGCATGGTTCCGGGTTTAGATGTGACTTTGCTCATGATCTGCTCCTTTCAATTCGTTCCAATATGTCTTTGAAATAATCCGGCAGGGGGCTGTCGAATTCCATGTATTCTCCGGTGGATGGATGGATAAAGCCCAAGGTTTTGGCGTGAAGCAGCTGGCCGTCCAGCCCGTAGATCTGCTTCTTCGGTCCGTAGGTGGTATCCCCCACCAACGGATGCTTGATGTGGGAGAGGTGCACGCGAATCTGATGCGTCCGACCCGTTTCCAGCCGGGCCGCTATCAGCGTGTATTTGCCGTAACGCTCCAGTACCTTTACATGGGTTACGGCCTCCTTCGGATTGCTGCCGTTCACAGCGCGACGCAGGCGGTTCCGCTCATCGCGGCCGATGGGAATGTCGATGGTCAGCTCGTCTTCCCGGATGTTGTCGTAGACCAGCGCCCGGTATTCCCGGGTCACGCTGTGCACCCGAAGCTGCTCCGCCAAAGACTCATGTGCCTTGTTATTCTTCGCAATCATGAGAAGGCCGCTGGTGTCCTTATCGATGCGGTGCACGATGCCGGGGCGAATCTCGCCGCCGATACCGGACAGGCTTCCCTTGCAGTGCCACAGCAGCGCGTTCACCAGCGTGCCGTCCGGGTTGCCGGGAGCCGGGTG